>PDYI01000682.1_pt1 | contig 51054 bp, 37 predicted proteins | sample 1430821 | NCBI WGS metagenome assembly PDYI01 (sample SAMN05780991, study PRJNA343144) | Human gut metagenome, whole genome shotgun sequencing project. | isolation source: infant gut | host: Homo sapiens | place: Finland | collected 2005-01-01 | reverse complement strand
ATTCTGTTCTTGACTATAATGCCGGAAATGAAAACTGGGCGGTTGCCCAAGATGAACGCGGGGTGATGTACTTTGGCAACAACAGTGGACTGCTCCGGTATGACGGAAGCCGATGGAAGCTGTTTCCACTGCCGACTTCGGGTATTGTGCGTGCGGTCTATGTGGCTTCTGACAGGCGGATCTATGTCGGATCGTTCGAAGAGTTCGGTTATTTTGAACAGAACGACCTGAACTTGCTGGAGTATCATTCTCTGAAAGAGCAGGTAAAAGGATTCGATTTCCATAATGACGAGATATGGACCATTGTAGAGCAGGGAGGAAATATAATCTTCCAGTCATTCGGATCCTATTTTATATACGACGGTAAGGGAACGAAGGGAGTCCGTTGCCCTGAACTTCCCCTGAACCTTTTCCGGATCGGGGACACGCTGTATTCCCAACTGATCAATGGAGGCGTCTGTACTTTTGCAGGCGATAAGTTTATTCCCCTGATTTCTCGTCAGGATTTGGGTGATAGCGATGTTCTGGCAGGGTTGCCTTATCCCGGCGGAATGTTGTTGCTGACCCGCAATAGCGGAGGATATATCCATACTTCTTCCGGCATCCGCCCCTGGCACACTGATAGTGATGAAGAACTGAAGCGCCATACTGTTAATCGTGCGGTAATGACAAAAGACTCTTGTTACGTGATAGGCACTATCTCCAACGGGCTGTATGCTTTCAGCAAAGAGGGACACTTGCTTTGGAAGGAGAATGCTGATAACCAGTTGGAGAATAATACCGTTCTGGGCCTGTATTGTGATATGGACAATAATATCTGGACAGCCCTTGACAATGGTATTGCCTATGTCCGCAATAATTCGCTGATTTACCATTTCGAGCCGGTTCGCCGCAAAGTCGGGATGGTTTATGATGTGCTGGTACGCGATAAGGACGCTTACATCGCATCCAATCAAGGGCTGTACCGGCTTGAAGATACCCGTCTGGAGTTGGTTCCGGGCCTTGAAGAACAGGCATGGACTATTGGAGAGTGGGGCGGCCAGGTGCTTTGCGGTCATAATAAAGGTACTTTCCAGATTAAAGGCATGCAAGCCCGGCTTCTTTCCGATGTGCGGGGGGCTATGTGTATGCGGCAGGCGCAGATCAACGGCGAGCAACTTCTGATACAGGGCACCTATACCTTTTTGAATATTTACAAGAAGAGTGCTACCGGCGAATGGTACTTCGCTAACTCGGTGGGCAACTTCAGTCACATGGCGAAGAATATCGAAGTGGACGCTCATGGGAATATCTGGGTGCAACACATGCGAAAGGGGCTCTACCGGCTACGTCTCGATGAAGAGCTGAAGCAGGTGACGGACCTGAAACAGTATGATTCCTTGTCCGACAATCAGGGTGGAAACTGCTATTTGTTCAAGGTGAACGGGCGTGTCGCTTTCTCGGATGGGCGGAACTTCTACACTTACGATGACATGGCGGATTCTATCATCCCCTACAAAGCGATGAACGAACAGTTGGCAACGCTCAGGGGCATTCATACCGTCGACGTCATGAAGGGAGATCTCTACTGGTTTCTCAGTGACCGCGAAGCCTATCTGGTGAGATGTACCGTAAGCGACTTTAAAGTTGAGAGGAGAATACCTTTCTCCATGTTCGGCAACCTTCCCATCGAAGGACTGGCACGGATGGTATACGACAGGCGGAACGACTGCTCCTACCTCTGCCTGAACAACTCTTTTGCCCGCATTGCTGCCGACAGCACCGGTTTGTACAAGTCACGTCAGAAGCCGTCTTTGTGGGTTTCGGGTTTTTCGGCATCCGACGAGCAGACAGGAGAGCGGATACAACTACCCGTTTCCGGTACCGACGAGATAGCTTCAGCTTTCAATAATATCAGCATTTCCCTGGCCTATCCTGTCTACAACGATTTTGCGCTGAACGTACGCTACCGGCTTGAAGGGTTGTCCGCCTCCGGTAAGTGGACCGAAGGCCTTCCGGACTTGCAGAAAGAATTTACCCGTCTTCCGTTCGGCTCTTATTGTTTCCGTGCCGAGGTATACGACGAGAACGGAGTGATTTCCTCTGTCGACCTTCCGTTCCGCATTTTGAGGCCCTGGTATCTTTCGTATCCGGCTGTCGCTGTCTATGCGCTTTCCGGGATAGCCTTGCTGCTGGGGCTGCTCTATGGAGTCTACGTATACACCAAGAAGAAAAAAGATGCCGTCATTGAGCGACAACGTGCCCGTCACAAAGCGGAGATAGAGCAGCAGGAGAAGAAGATCATGGAACTGGAGAAAGAGCAACTCGAGGCCGACCTCCGTTTCAAGAGCAAAGAGCTTTCGGGTGTAGTGATGACCAACATTGCGCATCAGGAATTTCTGAATTCACTCAAAGAGGAGTTGCAACAGCAGAAACTCTCGGGGCAATATACGCGCAAGAACCTGGATAAGCTGCTTTCAATGATCAACCAGAATATGGTTTCGGATGAAGAGAACTGGAACATGTTCCAGTCCAATTTTGACCGCATCCACGAGAACTTCTTCCGAAACCTGAAAGAGAAGTTCCCTGACCTGACTTCCGGCGATTTGCGTTTGTGCGCATTGCTCCGGCTCAATCTGCCGACAAAGGAGATTGCGAAGCTGATGAACATCTCCGTGAGAGGTGTCGATGCTGCCCGCTATCGTCTGCGCAAGAAGCTGGGCCTTCCTCCGGAGAGCAGCCTGACGGATTTTATGATTGCGTTCAAATAGTTGGCAATGAACTGTTTGATATGGAAAGAAGTACCAATGCAGTACTTCTTTTTTTGTTTTTCCCGGTTTGCAGTATTCTTGCCGTATGGGTAAATGGAGTCTGTTTGCCGCAGATTTGTTTTATTTGCATCCGGAAAGTCAGAACATTCATAAATAGATACTAAAACTGTAAAGACCATGAAACATTTTGTACGAAGAATGCAGGCGCTTGCCGCTTCTTTGGTCGTAGTGGCCGCCGGGTTACAGGCACAGAAGGCTCCCCGGGATATGGACCGCTTTATCGACCAGTTAATGAAAAAGATGACGCTGGAGGAGAAGATCGGCCAGCTCAACCTGCCCGTGACCGGAGAGATCACTACCGGACAGGCGAAAAGCAGCGATGTAGCCAAACGAATCCGTAACGGAGAGGTGGGAGGACTGTTCAACCTGAAAGGAGTGGAACGCATCCGTGAAGTACAGCGGCAGGCGGTGGAGGAGAGCCGCCTCGGCATTCCCTTGTTGTTCGGTATGGACGTAATCCACGGATACGAAACCATTTTCCCTATTCCTCTCGGCCTGTCGTGTACCTGGGATATGAAAGCCATCGAAGAGTCCGCCCGTATAGCTGCCGTCGAAGCCAGTGCCGACGGTATCTCGTGGACATTCAGCCCGATGGTGGACGTCAGCCGTGATCCCCGTTGGGGGCGCGTGTCGGAGGGAAACGGTGAAGACCCGTTCCTCGGCGCAGCCATCGCCCGTGCCATGATACGCGGATACCAGGGAAAGGATATGAGCCGGAATGACGAGATAATGGCTTGTGTGAAGCATTTCGCCCTTTATGGAGCATCAGAGGCGGGGCGCGATTATAATACGGTGGATATGAGCCGCCAGCGTATGTTTAATGAATACATGCTGCCCTACCAAGCCGCAGTCGAGGCAGGTGTCGGCAGCGTAATGGCTTCGTTCAACGAAGTGGACGGTGTGCCTGCCACCGGAAGCAAGTGGCTGATGACCGATGTGCTGCGCAAGCAGTGGGGTTTCGACGGGTTTGTGGTAACGGACTATACCGGTATCAACGAGATGATAGACCACGGCATGGGTGACCAGCAGACTGTTGCCGCCCTCGCCCTGAATGCCGGGGTGGATATGGATATGGTGAGCGATGCCTTCAGCGGCACTCTGAAGAAGTCGGTGGAGGAAGGCAAAGTATCCGCAGCTGCCATCGACGCCGCCTGCCGCCGTATTCTGGAAGCGAAGTATAAGCTGGGACTGTTTGACAATCCTTATAAGTATTGCGACGTGAATCGTCCCAAGAAGCAGATCTTCACCAAAGAACACCGTGCCATTGCCCGTAAGACTGCTTCGGAGAGCTTTGTGCTGCTGAAGAATGAAGGTGTGTTGCCACTCAGCAAGAAAGGAACCATTGCCGTAGTCGGCCCGTTGGCGAACACCCGTTCCAACATGCCGGGCACCTGGAGCGTAGCTGCTGTGCTGGATAACGCTCCCTCGCTGGTCGAAGGACTCAGGGAAGTAGTCGGTGACCGGGCAAAAGTGGTAACCGCCAAGGGAAGCAATCTGATTGGCGATGCCGACTATGAGAAGCGCGCCACCATGTTCGGACGTGAACTGCACCGGGATAACCGTACGGATCGCGAACTTCTGGACGAAGCTCTGAAAGTGGCTGCCGGGGCCGATGTCATTGTCGCCGCACTGGGCGAGTCGTCCGAAATGAGTGGAGAAAGCAGTTCGCGTACCAACCTGGAGATGCCGGATGTACAGAGAGCGCTGTTGCAGGAATTACTCAAAACCGGAAAGCCCGTTGTGCTTGTGCTTTTTACCGGTCGCCCGCTGGTGCTCACCTGGGAAGAAGAACACGTGCCTGCCATCCTCAACGTATGGTTCGGAGGGAGTGAAGCCGCTTATGCCATCAGCGATGTGCTTTTCGGCGATGTCAATCCCAGTGGAAAGCTGACCGCTACTTTTCCGCAAAATGTAGGCCAGATTCCATTGTTCTACAATCATAAAAACACCGGGCGTCCGTTGCAAGAGGGACGTTGGTTTGAGAAGTTCCGCAGCAATTACCTCGACGTGAGCAACGAGCCGCTCTACCCGTTCGGCTACGGATTGTCTTATACGACTTTTGCCTACAGTGATATTCACCTGAGCAGCACGGAGATGAGTGCTGATGGCGAACTGACGGCGACTGTTACCGTCACCAATACCGGCAGCCGTGACGGAGCGGAGGTGGTTCAGCTTTACATCCGCGACCTGGTGGGCAGCGTCACCCGTCCGGTGAAAGAACTGAAAGGTTTTGAGAAGATTTTCCTCAAGGCCGGAGAGTCTCGTAAAGTAAGCTTCAGCATCACGCCGGAATTGTTGAAGTTCTATAATTACGATTTGCAGTTTGTCTGCGAACCGGGTGATTTCGATGTAATGATTGGCGGAAACAGCCGGGATGTAAAAAAGGCACGATTTCTTCTGAAGGGAGAATAATAAAGAAAATAAGATTGTATTTTTGATTTATTGTCCTATCTTTGTAGAACCATAGAATCAATCCGAATGTACTCCCTGTTACGATAAAACATGATCGGAAAAGAGAATCTGATACTAAATCATAAATAATTATATATTATACGGAAAACCGCTACTTGTAGCGGTTTTCTTTTTATACAAAAGCCAAAACTTCGAAAATTGCCCTTTAGACGCCTCCATCCCGAGACTTAAGTCTTGGCGGGGAAAGATTTAAATCTTGAAAAATCATCGCTTAAGCGATGATTTTATAGGGGGTAAATACCCTGATGTGACTTTTAGTAATTAGTTCGAACACTAAATAAGGCATAATCCTATTTCTTTATTTGTACAAAACTACCTTATATCCTTAGTGTTTTTTCTTCTCCTTTTTCCTTTTGGAAAAAGTCTTGTTCATGCACCAACCGGTTCTGATATTTTCATCCCGGAGTGCAGAATCTAAAAAGTCTTTTTTCCTCTCCGGAGTCTTTAAAGCAAATATTTCATCGACGGAAAGGAGTAGAACAGATGAAGTAGTCATATTCCGGTCTCCTTTCAGAATCTATTTTTTATTTTATTGAATATTAATTAATTATATTCCTTTGCAGTAGGGATGAAGTAGTGCGGAAATCTTGTTTTTTTCTGCATGGTACTCTTGTAGTACCCCTTTTTTTGACTTACATCAATTTACCGTCTAAGTTTGCAGCAGAATTTTAAATCAGTACCAAACGATGAAAAAAAATCTGTTTACCCTATGTATGATGTTGCTGCTCTCCATGCTTTCTTTTGCGCAGGGCAGTCTGACCATCTCGGGTGTTGTTACCGAGAAAAAGACAGGGGAGCCTATCATTGGCGCCAGTATCCTGCTGAAAGGTCAATCGTCCGGAACCATTACGGACTTTAACGGCAACTATTCTATTCCGAATGTTCCTTCGGGCGCCACTCTTGTTTTCAGTTATATCGGCATGAAAACGCAGGAGGTCAAGGTGACTGCCTCCTCGAAGCTGGATATCTCTCTTGAAGAAGATAACCAATTGATAGACGAAGTTGTCGTGATCGGTTATGGTATACAACGTAAGTCCGACCTGACCGGTTCGGTAGGTGCGGTGAAGAGCAAAGACCTCACGAAAGTTGCCACTCCCAACGTGGCGAATGCCCTTCAGGGACGTGTCTCCGGTGTGTATATCTCGGCTAACGGTACTCCCGGAAGCTCGCCCGAAGTACGTATCCGTGGTATCGGCACAACGAATAACAGCAATCCCCTTTATGTGGTGGACGGCATGTTTATGGACGACATCTCTTTCCTGAGCACACACGACATCGAGTCGATGGAGGTGCTGAAAGATGCATCGGCGACCGCCATGTACGGTTCGCGCGGTGCCAACGGTGTGATTATCGTCACTACCAAGCAGGGAACGGAAGGAAAAGCGGTGGTGAACTTCACCGCCAGCGAAGGATTCCAGTTCAACAACAGCAGCTTCGAGATGGCCAATGCCACCGAATACGCGACACTGCTGAACGAAGCACTGGTCAACACAGGCGGAAAACCCAAGTTTGACGACCCTGCTTCACTGGGCAAAGGAACCAACTGGTTCGACGAAATCTTCCGTGTGGCTTCCGTACGCGACTATCAGCTCAGCGTCAGCGGCGGATCGGAGAAGGTGCGCTACAACCTCAGCGCTGGATATTACCAGCAGGACGGCATCATCACCGGAAACACCTACAACCGCTTTACCCTGCGTGCCAACAATAGCTACAAGATCAGCAAACGGCTGACCCTCGGGCACAATCTGTCGGCCTCTTTCAGCCATAAGAAGAACGAAAACAGCGCGGTGGTGAAAGCTGCCTATACCATCAGTCCCGTGAAGCGTCCCTACAATGAAGACGGGAGTTTTATGGATTCCGAAAGCGCCTCTTCTGCCAATCCCGTCGCCACACTCCATTATACAAACAATGACGACTGGAAAGAACGTATCGTGGGTAGCGCCTTCCTGAACTGGAATATCCTGAACGGGCTTGACTTTAAAACCAGCCTCGGCATCGACTACATCAACGGACGCCGCCGCAACTTCGTGCCGAAATACTACGTTTCGGAAACACAGAAGAACGAAACCAACAGCCTCTCCAAAACCTGGGACCGCGACTTTACCTGGTTGTGGGAGAACCTGCTGACTTATGACTGGAAGATCAATGATAAGAACCGGCTCAATCTCTTGGGAGGTATCACGGCGCAGAAGCGTGTTTACGAGTTGCTGGAAGGCACCGGACGCGATTTCTTCTCCGATAACGAAAACTACTGGTATCTCGACCAGGCTTCGGCCGGCTCCAAGTCGGTGGCCAACAACGGATACCACGAAACAATGATGTCTTATCTCTTCCGTGCCAACTATGCGTTAATGGACCGCTATCTGCTGACTGTCTCGGTCCGTGCCGACGGTTCATCCAAGTTCGGTCCTGACAACCGTTGGGGCTACTTCCCCTCAGTAGCTGCCGGATGGAGAGTCTCCGAAGAAGCGTTCCTGAAAGACCGCGTGCAGTGGCTGAGCAACCTGAAGCTCAGAGGAAGCTGGGGACAGATCGGTAATGATAAGATAGGTAACGACAAATACCGGGCGCTCGCCAATATCTCTCCGTCCTATGATGCCGTGTTTGGCGGCGTGTTCTATCCCGGCGGAACCATCACGTCACTCTCCAACCGGAGCGTTCATTGGGAACGTTCGGAGCAGATGGACCTCGGCTTCGACCTCGGACTGCTGAACAACCGCTTTTCACTTGAACTGGACTACTATCGCAGAGACACGAAAGACATGCTGGTGACGGTGGATGTACCGGCTTCCGTAGGCCTCACCCCGGTAGAAACAAACGTAGGGGCGGTGCGCAACAGCGGTGTGGACTTTACCGTGAAATGGGAAGATTCGCTGAAAGACTTCCGGTATGGTATCCGTCTGACAGGAACGACCATCAAAAACGAAGTCATCAGTCTGGGCGGCAAACGCATCGCCAGCGGTGACATCGGCGCCGGAAAATCCGTACAGATGACCGAAGAGGGAAAGCCGATTAAGTATTTCTATGGCTACAACGTGATCGGCATCTTCCAGAACGAGGCACAGATCAAAGACTACAACGAGCGTGCCGCCGCTGCCACCGGAAATGCCGGACAACAGTATCAGAACAACGTAGGTCCCGGCGACCTGATATACGAAGATGTAGACGGTGACGGATACATCACGGCCAACGACCGCAAGGATCTGGGCAGTCCCACTCCCAAGTTCATCGGCGGTCTGGGCATCAGTGCTTCCTGGAAAGGATTCGACCTCTCTATCGACTTCCAAGGCAACTTCGGAAACAAGATATTCAATGCCAAGCAGGTGGAACGTTTCTCCGGTTCGGACAACTGGGACCGCTCCTTCCTCGACCGCTGGACACCCGAAAATCCGAATACCATGACACCGCGAATGACTCTGGAAGGCAATAACTATCAGGTGTCGAGCCGCTACGTAGAGAGCGGTTCGTACGTGAAACTGCAAACGGTGGAACTGGGATATACTTTCCCGAAATCATGGATGCAGAAGGTATCCGTGCAGAATCTGAGAGTCTACTTCTCCGGCAACAACCTGGCCTATTTCACCGGCTATAACGGTTTCACACCCGAAGTGCTGGGCGGCATCGACCGTCAGATCTATCCGGTGACAGCTACCTGCCGCTTCGGCCTGAACGTAACTTTCTAATATTAAATGATATAGACATGAATACGATTTACCACAGAGTAACACAGAGTCTCACAGAGATGATTTTCTTTTAAACATTCTATGAGATTAAACTCTGTGAGACCCTGTGTTACTCTGTGGTGAACCCAAAACCATTACAATGAAAAAGATATATTCAATATTACTGGCTTCGGCACTGACCCTTTCTTCCTGTGCCGATTTCCTCGATGTAGATTCGCAGGGAAAGCTGACCGAAGATGTCTTCTTCGGCGAAGAGGAAGGCGCGTTGATGAGTATTAACGCCATCTATACCCAACTCCGGGCGTGGGACATCATCGGATTCTCATGGTTTGCCATCACCGAGCTACCCGGTGATAACTCCGATACAGGCAGCGAACTGGCGGACGGCAGTGTGGCACGTCTGAACCAGTTCAACGACTTTACTTACGACGCCTCTACCTCCGAGATCAACGGCTGGTGGGAAGGCAATTATAAAGCTATCGCTTCATGCAATGTGGCTCTGGACAATCTGGGTGCGGTGAAGAACGAAGAACTCCGGGTGAAGTGCGTCGCCCAGGCCCGTTTTTTCCGGGGATTCTTCTACTTCAATCTCGTACGCGCCTTCGGCGGGGTGCCTCTGGTGACCAAGGTGTTGCAGCCCGGCGAATACAATCAGCCCCGTGCAACCGAAGAGGCTGTCTATCAACAGATCATTGAAGACCTGACCTATGCAGCCGAGCATCTGCCTACCCGTCAGGAGTGGGGTGCGAAAGAGTCGGGGCGTGCCACCAAGGGAACAGCCGAAGGATTGCTGGCCAAGGTATATCTCTTCCGTCAGGACTATGCCAACGTGAAGAAATACACCGGTCAGGTGATTGCCCGCGGCGAGTATAGCCTGCACCGGGATTATCGCGACCTGTTCAATCCGAACTCTTACTATTCGGACGAAGTGATGCTTGCCGACCAATACCTTTGGGGCGAATCGACCGAACGCAACCTCGAGTCGGAATATGTGAAATGGCAGGGCATTCGCGGTGAGATGGGCTGGGGGATGTTCTCTCCTTCCGAAGCTCTCGACCAAGCCTATGAAGCGGGAGATCCCCGACGCACGGCAACCATTTTCTACGATGGAGAGACATTGGAGGGAAAGGGCGAGATTCATTTCAAGAAAGAAGTGCCGCCCCGTGCCAACAAAAAGACCATCTGGCCTACCGGTTACTGGAACGAGAACTCGTTTGCCAAACAGAATTGTCACCTGATCTTCCTGCGTTATGCCGATGTACTGCTGATGTATGCCGAGGCCTGCAATGAACTGGGCGAAAGCCGGGAAGCACTCGACAAGTTGGAAATGGTGCGCGCCCGTGCCCGCAGAACGGTGCATCCGGCGGATATGACAGTGGGATTGCCCGAGATTACGGAAACCGGTAAAGAGAAGCTCCGCGAGATCATCTGGAACGAACGCCGCATCGAACTGGCTTTGGAGGGACACCGCTTCTTCGACCTGATCCGTGCGGACAAGGTGGTGCCGGGCTATGCGGAGAAGATGATGAAGGCACACGGGAAGACAAACTTCTCGATAGCAAAACATGCAACGTTCTTCATCCCGCAGAAGCAGGTGGATATCTCGCAGGGAGTCCTCAAAAACTGATATGAAACATGTATAACCAGTTCATTAAAATAGAATCATTCCAATAATATCAATTCCATGATTACACACAGCGTCTTTCCGATTGCCCTTTGCGGCAACGGAAGCCGCTATCCCCACTGCACGATGGAATCTCCGTGTCTCTGATGTGCAGCCACCTGAGGGCGTGTCATTATTCACCAAAATGAGTCTCGACACGCCCTCTCGGGGGATAAAATCTTGAATTAACAACAACAATGAAACATACCCTTTTATTTCTTCTTATGATCTGTGCTTGTACGTTGCAAGCCACCGCTACAGGCAAACAGCCGAGACTGACCGATGATGAGTTGATGACTCTTGTCCAGAAACAAACTTTCCGTTACTTTTGGGATTTTGCCCATCCCGAGTCCGGTCTGGCCCGTGAGCGCAGCAATGACCGCCTCGAGATAGCAACCATCGGTGGTTCGGGCTTTGGGGTAATGGCAATTATAGTCGGTGTGGAACGTGGGTTCATCACCCGTGAGCAAGGCGCTGAGCGGCTGCTCAAAATAGTGGAGTTCCTCAATAAAGCCGATAGCTATCATGGCATCTGGGCACATTGGATGGACGGAGCTACCGGAAAGACCATTCCTTTCAGCAGGAAAGACGATGGAGCCGATTTGGTAGAATCTGCCTTTATGTTCGAAGGACTGCTGGCGGCACACCAGTACTTCACTCACGATAATCCGACAGAGAATCGGATACGAGGACTGATCAATACCCTGTGGCATCAGGCAGAGTGGGACTGGTTCACCCGTGGAGGTGAAGATGTGCTTTATTGGCATTGGTCACCCAATAACGGATGGGCGATGAACCATCAGCTGAAAGGGCAGAACGAGTGCCATATCACTTATATTCTGGCGGCTTCTTCACCTACTTATCCGATTCGTGAATCGGTGTATCATAAGGGGTGGGCCAACTCCATTACATTCAAGAACGGAAAAGAATATTACGGCATCCGCTTGCCCCTGGGCACCGACTTTGGCGGCCCTCTCTTCTTTACACATTATTCCTACCTCGGACTCGATCCGCGCGGACTCAAAGACAGTTATGCCGACTACGGTGAGCAGATGAAAGCACATACCCTGATCAACCGTGCTTATTGCATCGATAATCCGAAGAAGTATAAAGGATACGGCCGCAAATGCTGGGGACTGACAGCGAGCGACAATCATCAGGGTTACTCGGCACATTGCCCGCAGAACGACTTGGGAGTGATTACCCCGACCGCAGCCATCTCTTCCATTCCTTATACTCCGGAACATTCTCTGGAGGCTATGCGTTATTTCTACGAAGAATTGGGCGACCGCCTGTGGGGAGAATATGGCTTTAAGGATGCCTTCAACCTGACAGAAAACTGGTTTGCTTCCTCTTATCTCGCCATCGATCAGGGACCGATTATTGTGATGATTGAAAACTATCGCTCAGGCTTGATATGGAAACTCTTCATGAGTCATCCCGATGTACAGAGAGGATTGAAGAGACTGGGGTTCGGCTCAGAAGAATAAGATATACCATAGATTACAACCATGAAACAACTATTCCTTCTTTTACTCGTTTTGGGGTCTCCCACCCTTGCCCTTGCGCAAGACATGCGGCAAGATACTTATTGCAACCCGCTGAACATAGATTATACCTATATGATCTATAACTCCGACAAGGACATTTCCTACCGCTCGGGTGCCGATCCGGCAGTGGTCAGGTTCCGTGGAGAGTATTATATGTTCGTCACCCGTTCCAATGGATACTGGCACTCTAAAGATCTGCTGGACTGGGATTTTATCGCCCCCAAAGACTGGTATCCGCAGGGGAGCAACGCTCCGGCCGCTCATAACTATAAAGACTCAGTGCTTTATGTCACCGGTGATCCTTCGGGTTCTATGAGTATTCTCTATTCCGACAATCCCAAGAGCGGCGAATGGAAAGCTACACCCGCCATCCTTCATAACCTGCAGGACCCCGATCTTTTTATCGACGACGATGGCAAAGCCTATATGTTCTGGGGTTCGTCCAATGTTTATCCCATCCGGGGTATGGAACTGGATAAGAATCACCGGTTCCTTCCGAAAGGAGAAGTGAAGGAGCTTTTCAATCTCGACATGCCGCGCCACGGCTGGGAACGTTTCGGTGAGAATCATAGCGATACCGTTTTAGGAGGATATATCGAAGGCCCGTGGCTGACCAAGCACAACGGGAAGTATTATATGCAGTATGGTGCTCCCGGTACCGAATTCAATGTCTATGCCGACGGTGTTTATGTAGCCGATCATCCGATGGGGCCTTACACCTATCAGAAGCACAATCCCGTGTCATACAAACCGGGGGGATATATGAACGGAGCCGGACACGGCAGTACGGTTCAGGGACCCGGCGGAGAGTATTGGCATTTTGCTTCGATGGCTCTTTCCATCAACGTCAACTGGGAACGTCGGCTCTGCATGTTTCCTGCCGGATTCGATAAAGACGGTATTATGTACGTGGACACCCGCTTCGGTGATTATCCCCGCTATGCTCCGGCCGTACCCGGCAAGAAGGGGCAGTTCCGTGGATGGATGCTCCTTTCTTATCGCAAACCGGTGACGGCATCTACTGCGAAAGGTGAGTTCGGACCGGATGCATTGACGGATGAAAGAACCAAGTCTTTCTGGCTGGCGGAAGCAAATGATGAACGTCAGTGGGTACTGATCGACCTGGAGAAACCTGCCCGTGTCTGTGCCGTACAGGTGAATTATCACGACTATCGGAGTAATCTATATGGTCGGATTCCCGGATTGCGTCACCGCTATGTGATTGAGGGCTCTTCCGACGGGGAGACCTGGAATACACTGGTCGATCGCCGCAGCAGCTATAAGGATACGCCGAATGACTATGTAGAACTTGAAGTCCCGACTACCGCACGCTATATCCGCTATAGGAATATCGATGTACCTACTCCGAATCTGGCTATTTCTGAACTGCGTGTATTCGGACTCGGGTTCGGCAAGGCTCCCCGGTCACCTCAAAAGCTGGCTCTGGATCGGCATACCGACCGTCGTGATGTTACTGTTCGCTGGGAGCCGGTGAAAGGAGCTCAGGGATACAACGTCCTGTGGGGGATCGCCCCTGATAAGCTATACAGTTCGTGGATGGTGTACGGTGGCAATGAGTTGGAGATGAAATCGCTGACTATCGATCAGGATTATTATTTTGCTGTGGAAGCCTTTAACGAAAATGGTGTATCTTTACCTTCCGAAACTAAATATGTAGAATAATACCGAATAACCATGAAACAGTTTGTCCTTTTCTTTATCAGTCTCTTTCTTTTGGGCGTGGGTGCCCGTTCGCAAGAGATGTATCAAAAGAAAGTTTTTATCTCTTCCCGGGGTGATTCTCTCAATTACCGTCTACTTCGTCCCGAGGTGGAAAAGACGGGACTGCAATATCCTTTGGTACTCTTTCTGCACGGTGCCGGTGAGCGGGGGAGTGATAACGAGAAGCAGTTGACACATGGTGGTCAGATGTTTCTCAATCCGGTGAACCGGGAGAAGTATCCGGCATTTGTCCTTGTACCTCAATGTCCCGAAAAAGACTATTGGGCGTATACCTCCCGTCCCTCTTCCTTTATTCCTTCGGAGATGCCGGTAGGACAAGAGATCACTCCTGTACTGCGTGCAGTAAAAGAGTTGTTGGATACCTATCTTGATTTGCCTCAGGTGGATCGTAACCGTATCTATGTGGTCGGTCTTTCTATGGGAGGCATGGCGACGTACGATCTTGCTGTCCGTTTTCCCGATACGTTTGCTGCTGCCGTTCCTATCTGCGGGACCGTGAATCCGGTGCGTCTGGCCGATGCAGCAAATGTTCGTTTCCGTATTTTTCACGGTGATGCCGACAATGTAGTGCCTGTAGAAGGCTCGCGTGAGGCTTATAGAGCGTTGAAGAACTTGGGAGCGGAAGTGGAATATATTGAGTTTCCCGGTTGCAATCATGGAAGCTGGAATCCGGCTTTCAACTATCCCGGATTCATGGAGTGGATCTTTGCTCAGCGTAAGAGATAAAGAACTTTATAGTTAAGTATACTATTCAAAGAGGAAGTCAAAATTCGTATTCACCACAGATTACACGGATTTGCACAGATAAATATTATTGATTGTCAGTAGATTAAAAATCGTTTTGTGTAAGTCTGTGCGATCTGTGGTGAACTATGATATACTCTCTTTGAGGTAATGGTTATTCATCGTCCGCAAGAACTATTTGTCTTCCTTTTCTTTGGGAGAGGACAGGGAAGAAGTCTTCTCTTCATAGTCCCCGTTTGCTTTAATCAGTTCTATCAGCTTTTCTACGGCTTCTTCTTCCGGAATATTCTTTTCAATGCATTCCTTCTGTTTATAAAGACTGATTTTGCCACGTCCGGCTCCTACATAACCGTAGTCGGCGTCTGCCATTTCGCCCGGTCCGTTGACAATGCATCCCATGATGCCTATCTTGAGCCCCTTCAAGTGCGAGGTGGCTTCTTTGACGCGGGCAATCGTACTTTGCAGGTTGAACAGTGTTCGTCCGCATCCCGGGCAAGAAATATATTCAGTCTTGCTGGTACGGATACGTCCTGCCTGCAGAATTCCGAAAGCAGTGGCATCAATCACTGCATGGCTCAGTTTGCCTTGGTTGAAGAGATAAATTCCGTCACACAATCCGTCAAAGATCAAGGCTCCCATATCCGCGCCGGCTTTGACCTGCAAGTCTTCGGCTGTATCTTCGGCATAGTGTTGGAAGAAGATAACCGGATTCTGTAATCCTTCCACCGTCAGTTGATGTGCCAGGGCACGATGTTCGCCTACACGGTTCGGGTGGTTGCTTTGTGAGACAACGACTGCTTCGGGGTGTTGCTTCAGGCATGCGACAACTTCCCGGGTAAGCGCCATGTAAGGGGTAAAGAGGAATTTCAGTTCGGCTGCGCATGTTTCCATTAACTCCAATTGTGCATAATTGAAGGCAGGCCACGTATCAGGTTCTCCTTTCCATACGTCGGCATCGAGGATGTATTGAACTCCGGGTTCTGTCTGTTCGGGCAAAGCACGTCCGGCATAAATGTAATCCGGTGTAAATTGCGGATGGGTCTCCATACGTCCGTCCATGCGGTCGGCAAGTACCACGGGCAGATGGTCTCCGCCGATATTGCGTACCGGCCGTGTTTTACGGCGTACCGGAGAAAGGTAGTTGAAATCCGGAGCTTCCATGCCGGGAATGTACGGATGGTTCCGGCGACTTGTAATATAGTCCACCAACTTGCGTGCCACGGGAATCTCGGCTTCCGGTTCTTCACTCAGCGAGACACGGATCGTGTCGCCCAGCCCGTCAGCCAACAATGCGCCGATGCCCAAAGCCGATTTGATACGTCCGTCTTCTCCGTCGCCGGCTTCCGTTACACCCAAGTGGAGAGGGAATGACATGCCTTCCTGTTCCATCACTGATACCAACAGGCGTACGGTCTTTACCATTACCACCGTGTTGGATGCTTTGATTGAGATGACGACATCCGTAAACTTCTCGTCTACGCAGATGCGCAGGAATTCCATGCACGACTCTACCATACCTTCCGGCGTGTCACCGTAGCGTGACATGATGCGATCGGACAGTGAGCCGTGGTTCACTCCGATACGGATGGCTGTATGATTCTCTTTACAGATATTCAGGAAGGGGACGAAGCGGTCACGTATCTTTTGCAGTTCGGCGGCATATTCCTCGTCGGTATATTCCAGTTGTTTGAAAGTGCGTCCGGGATCTACGTAGTTGCCGGGATTGATGCGCACTTTCTCGGCATATTGTGCCGCTACATCGGCTACTTTCGGGTTGAAGTGTACATCGGCCACAAGCGGAACCATATAGCCGGTACTGCGCAGGCCGATATTGATGTTCATCAGGTTTTCGGCCTCTTTCACCCCCTGTGTAGTGAGACGGACATATTCTCCGCCGGCATCTACAATGCGCTTTGCCTGGGCCACACAAGCCTCGGTGTCTTGTGTGGGGGTATTTGTCATCGACTGGATACGGATAGGGTTGGGGCCGCCCAACGGAACGGCCCCAATATTCACTTCCGAAGTTTCCCGTCGGGAGTAGTTGAATAAATCCATCTTTTTAGTTTGTTTTAAACTCGTACTTAATTTCTTTCAGTTCTTCGTTAGCCTTTACGATTTTCTTTTTCAGTCCTTCTTTATAGGCAATGAATTTTGTTTCGAGTTCTTTATCTTCCAATGAAAGCATTTGTACGGCAAGGATGGCGGCGTTCAGTGCGCCATTGATACCCACAGTCGCTACAGGAATCCCCGGAGGCATCTGTACGATCGCCAGAAGGGCGTCCATTCCGTCAAGAGACGATTTGATGGGTACACCGATGACCGGCAGCGGGGTCGATGCGGCAATCACGCCCGGCAGATGGGCAGCCATACCGGCAGCAGCGATAATTACTTTAATGCCGCGTGAGCGGGCATTCTTGGCAAACTCTTCCACAGCTTCGGGAGTGCGGTGAGCCGAGAGGGCGTTCATTTCGAACGGTACATGGAGATCGTTGAGCAACTGTGCGGCCTTTTCCATGACAGGAAGGTCGGAAGTGCTACCCATGATAATGCTTACGATTGGAGTCATATTTATTCTACTTTTGAGATTGATTGATAACGAGATGGAATGAATCAACTTCACCACAGATTACACAGATTCTCATAGATTAATGATTTACTTTATCGATAATAAGATTAAAAGTTCTGTGAGAATCTGTGTAATCTGTGGTGAGACCATTCAAGACTAAGCAAGTGGTAATGAATGAATCGGGAAAGCCTTTATGCATTTACCACTGCTTTGTATCCTTCGGCATCCAGCAAGTTGTCAAGGTCTGCTGCATTGGCAGGTTTCATTTTGATGAGCCAGCCTTCGCCATACGGATCTTTATTCACTAATTCCGGATTCTCTTCCAGTGCCGGGTTTTGTTCTACCACTTCACCGGCTACGGGCAGGAAGAGGTCAGAGATTGTTTTAACTACTTCGATCGTACCGAACACTTCTCCCGCTTCCAGTGTTTCGCCTTCAGTAGGAATATCGACAAATACGATGTCGCCCAGTTGCTCCTGAGCGTAGTCGGTGATACCTACATAAGCTACATCGCCTTCGAGGCGGATCCATTCGTGTTCGTTAGTGTACTTTACATTCTGTGGGAAGTTCATAATGATTAGTTTTTAGGATTGATACTATGTTTAAAATAAAAATATACGGAACAAAACATTGCTGAGCGGATGGAGCACCAGCAGTGAGCAGACGAAACCGACGGTAAAGCCGGCAAGTACTTCGCCGAGGGTGTGATGTTGCAGGATGATGCGTGCCGAACCCAATATCCCCGCCACGAGGATGAAGAGGCATAGCCACCACACCGGATTATAACTGAACAGCGCGCTGAACGAAACCAGTCCGCCCACGATGCCGCCCATACCTGCCATGTGTTCGCTCAGTTTCCACTTCAGATTGACAATGATGCAGATGACCAGCACCACCAGTGATGCCAGTATAATGCCCGTCATGTACCAGGGAATGTTCAGTTTGTGCATCATCATCAGGCAGAATACGTACGAGATGATGGTAAGCAGGATCGGTACATAGCGTTTCTTACGGTCGCTCAGGTCCTGGCGGGCAAAGCCATTCACTTTGCGGAACAGGAAGATGGTCATGGTGGGCATCAGGATGGTGAAGCAGTAGACAATTCCCAATACGATGAGCTTGTACTGCAACGGCATGATGCGTAGGTAAGAGAACAGGAACAATACCAGAAAAGCCAGGAAGGGGATAGAGAATGGAGTCAGTATTCCCGAAATGATTCTGGCCGTACGGATCAGTGTCCTGTCAGCTATGATATGTTGCTCTATCTTCTCTTCTTCAGCCATTTTGTTTGTTTCTTTTATTATGCTTTTTTATTTTCTCAGTCTTGCCACCGGAATGTTGAGTTGCTGGCGGTACTTGGCCACCGTGCGGCGTGCGATGGGATATCCTTTCTCTTTCAGTATTTCGGCCAGTTCGTCATCGGTCAGCGGTTTCTTTTTGTCCTCGCTGTCGATGCATTCTTTCAGTATCTTCCGTATCTCGCGTACCGACATCTCTTCACCGTCTTCGGTGGTGTATCCGTCGCTGAAGAAGAACTTCAGGGGATAAATGCCGTAATTCGTTTGCACGTATTTGCTGTTGCTGACGCGTGAGATGGTCGAGATGTCCAGCCCGGTGCGTTCCGCCACGTCCTTCAGAATCATCGGGCGGAGCAATGACTCGTCGCCTTCGAGGAAGAAGGGGCGTTGCAGGTCGATGATGGCCTGCATGGTGGTCATCAATGTATTCTGGCGTTGCTTCACGGCGTCGATGAAGCCTTGTGCGGCGTCCATCTTCTGCTTGAGGAACATCATGGCCTCTTTCGATTCTTTCGATTGGTTGGCCTTGTTCTTCGTATGTTCCTCTACCATCTCCGTGAAGTCGCGGCTCATGCGCAGCTCCGGCAGATTGCGGTTGTTGAGGCTGATGTTGATGGTTCCGTCATCGTAGGTGTCTACTATGAAATCGGGGACGATCTGTTGCAGGTTCCGTCCGATGGCTTCACCCAGCGATGCGCCCGGACGGGGGTTGAGCTTGGTGATCTCTTCAAGTGCCTTATAGAAGTGTTCTTCGTCCAGTCCCAGCTTTTTGATGATCTTTTCCCAATGCTTGCGGGTGAACTCTTCGTAACATTCACTGATGATTTCTTCTTCCGTCTCCAGCAGAGGATCTGTGCAGTGGGACTGTTTTTTGCGGCGGATCTGTATCAGCAGGCATTCCTGCAGGCTGCGTGCGCCCAGTCCGGGAGGGTCGAAATCTTGTACGATTCTCAGGGCTTCCTCCAGTTCCTCTTCCGTAGCGTTGATACCGGCGTAGATGGCCAGTTCGTCACCGATGCTTTCGAGGGATTTGCGGAGCAGGCCGTCGTCGTCCAGCGAACCGATCAGGTATTCCGCCAGTTCGCGCTGATGTTCGGTCAGGTTGCGTTCGCCGAGCTGTTCTCTCAGGATTTCGTAGAATGACGTTGCGTCCGAAAACGGAATCTCTTCTGCCTGCTCGCCTTTGGAGCGGTTGTTTTCCTGAAGTTTATAGTCGGGGATGTCGTCTTCGGTCAGATAGTCGCTCAGCGAGTCATAGTCCGTATCGCCTTCCGTCTCTCCTTCGGAGGTTTCGGTAGGGGTGGTCTCGTCGGAGGTGCTTTCTTCTTTGCCTTCTTCAAGGGCGGGATTCTCCAGCAGTTCGGCATGTACACGGTCTTCCAGTTCCACAGCCGGTAGCTCCAGTAGTTTCACTACCAGAATCTGCTGCGGTGAGAGCGTTTGTATCTGCTGCTGCGCCTGCGATTGTATCTGACGGGAACCTTGTGCCATACGTTTAATGCTTTACAGTTTTTGTTTCTCGCTACAAAAGTAATGAATTGTTCGATATAGCGAAATGATTTATCCGATAAAAGGAGTTAAAGGAAAAACCAGAGGGAGCGGGGAAGACATGGAGGGGGTGTTCCGGAAAGATATTCCCGGCCTCTTCCATGGCGGGACGGTTATTGCTCTGCTGTGAATCTTATTTGCTTTATCTCCTTTGTCAATTCATCCTTTGTTCCTATCTTTGCCATCATAACTTTAATATATACCATTATGTTCAGCAAAGAGACATATACGCAGCGCAGAGCCCTGCTGAAAAAAACATTAGGCTCCGGAGTACTGTTGTTTCTGGGAAACGACGAGTGTGGATTGAACTACGAGGACAATACGTTCCGCTATCGTCAGGATTCTACCTTTCTCTACTACTTCGGCCTTTCGTTTGCCGGGCTTTCGGCTATAATCGACATTGATGAAGATAAGGAAATTATATTCGGTGATGAACTGACCATCGATCATATCGTATGGATGGGGACTCAGCCCACACTGAAGGAAAAGAGTGAGCGGGTGGGAGTGGACATCACCATGCCTTCGGCCGACATTGTGAGCTATCTGCACAAGGCGGTACAGAAGGGACAGGCCATCCATTACCTGCCGCCCTACCGTGCAGAGCATAAACTGAAGTTGATGGACTGGCTGGGAGTGCCTCCCGCGCGTCAGGAGGGTTCGGTGCCGTTTATCCGTGCGGTGATCGCGCAGCGTAACTACAAGTCGGCCGAGGAGATTGTCGAAATCGAGAAGGCCTGCGACATTACGGCGGATATGCACATTACGGCCATGAAGATCCTGCGTCCCGGGATGCGCGAGTGGGAAGTATCGGCAGCCATGGAAGCCGTGGCGCATGCCGCAGGGGGTGACCTTTCGTTTGCTACCATCGCTACGGTGAACGGACAGACGCTCCACAACCATTATCATGGCAATATCGTCAAGCCGGGCGATCTGTTCCTGATCGATGCCGGCGCAGAAACGGAGATGGGTTATGCAGGCGATATGTCGTCTACCGTTCCTGCCGATAAAAAGTTTACCCGGCGCCAGCGCGAGGTTTACGAGATACAGAACGCCATGCACCTGGAGTCGGTGAAAGCACTTCGTCCGGGTATTCCTTATATGGATGTATACGACTTGTCGGCACGTGTGATGGTCGAAGGTTTGAAAGGACTCGGGCTGATGAAGGGAAATGCCGAAGACGCCGTGCGCGAGGGTGCACATGCTTTGTTCTATCCTCACGGGCTGGGACACATGATGGGGCTCGACGTGCATGACATGGAGAATCTGGGTGAACTCTGGGTGGGCTATAACGGACAGCCCAAGAGCACGCAGTTCGGCCGTAAGTCGCAGCGTCTGGCCATTCCGTTGGAGCCGGGTTTTGTACATACCGTGGAGCCGGGCATCTACTTTATTCCCGAACTGATAGATCTCTGGAAGGGCCAGAAGAAGTTCACCGACTTTATCAATTACGATAAAGTGGAGACTTACAAAGACTTCGGAGGCATCCGCAATGAGGAGGATTATCTGATAACCGAGACAGGTGCCCGCCGCTTAGGAAAGAAGATTCCGCTGACACCGGACGAGGTGGAAGCGTTAAGATAGTTTTTTTTTTTCATTAGTTGAAGTATTACTAAGATGTGAATCCAGGTAATACATATTAAGTTTTTATTATGTCCGGATAGTGATCCGGTCGATTTATTTTAAATTTTGTTAATATGGGATTGCCCGGATGTGAATCCGGGCAATCTTTTTTTTATCGATTTTTTTAAATAAAATCAGGAAAGGATTGTTTTTCTGATTTTAATAAGATACTTTTGTTGAAAATCTGAATCGTTTACTGTCTTAGGCGGAATTTAGTCATTGAAACGGATATTTGCCGTTTACGAAATAAGAATGTTACTGATTCTGATAAGACATTATACGGAGATAACTTAACTTTTTTTTTTCATAGCATTATGATGTCACTTAGATGTGAATCGGGGTGGCAGATCTCTTTTATAATAAGATAATATTAATGAATTTTTCTAATTGACAAAGATTGTTTGGATGTGAATCCGGGCAATCTTTTTTTTGTTGTTTTTTGAAAAAAAAGAGAAGAAAGAGTTGTTTTTAAAATTTTAAGGGCATACCTTTGGGAGAATTAAATAATTTTCTAATACTAACCTTTACTAATCCTATAAAAACATGAGTGGATTGTATTATAACTTGGCGTTGCGAAACAGTGATGTAGGAAATAAAGAATCTGAAAAACTGTATTATTGTGTTTTAAAAAACAGAGGAATGGTGGACCAGGAAACATTTGTCAATTATCTGAGCCAGATTTCCGGGGTTCAAGAGGCCTTGTGCTTAGCAATGATTTCAAAATTAGGCGCAGCCGTTATCAATTATCTGCAAGACGGGCGAAGTGTGGATATTCCGCATTTGGGTACTTTTAACCTAACGGCGAGCAGTACCGGCGTAAAAACGCTTGATGAGGCGAAAGCATCACAGATAAAGGCCATCAACTTGCGCTTTTCTACTAAAGAAGAGACTGACTTAGTGTTGAGCCGTTGTGCATTAACCCGAAGTGTCTCATTGACAAACTTAAACGATGTAATTAAAGAAAAGGATCCGGGAGGTGATATCGTAGATGATCCCACTGCATAAATAGTATCAAATATTTATTTATAACTTTAGATAAGCCGCTGGAAACAGCGGCTTTTTTATTACAAATAGGATTTCTCGGTAATCTGACTAGGAAATATCAATATGCCGTTCTCAGGGCTACAGAAAAGTGTCATCGAGATGACAAAAAATCATCGTCTCGATCTCGATTTTTAAAGATTGAAATAACAATTTCTTGCTTCTGGTAAAATAAGTATATATTATCCTCTCCTATAAATAGGTATTAAAAGGATACAGGTGTAAACAGGCTCTTCTTCTTTCTCATACTTTATTTTTAAATACTTCTTTCGATTACTTTTGTTTTTACCCATCGATATATTACTTTTGTCCGTTACAGACAGAAAAACGATAAAACCATTCACAAATATTCAATTCATAAACTATGCGTAAATTAAAAAATGTCCTCCGGGCATCTTCATGCTGTGCTTTTTCAATCTTAATGTGTCTCCCGGCCGCCGGGCAGAATGCATGGAGCGAAGCTGACTGCGTGACCCTGCTGGACAGTACCTCGGTAACCGTGCAGCCAAACGGCTCCGGAAGTTTTGCCGTGTACAAATCGTTTAAAGTACAGACTCCCAAAGGGGCAGTGAATAACCATGTGATCAAGTATGATTATGATCCGCTGACGGCCTTTGCCCGTTTCAAGCAAGTCACCGTGCAGCGTGCCAACGGCGAAACCATGCAGGTGGACGTGACCAAGACCTGCGATTATGCCGCTCCGGCAAGGGCTATTTATTGGGGAGCCCGTCAGATCATGCTCGAACTCGGACGCCTGGAGCCGGGAGATGTCGTTTCCTACGAAATCAGTAAGAAAGGCTTTACTTATGCTCTGCTGGCAGGAGCTGAAGATGATGACGCACGTTTCATTCCGCCCATGCGCGGGCAGTTCTACGACATTGTTCCTTTTTGGGTGAATGAACCCACCCGCCGTAAGATATACGTTGTCAGTATGCCGATGGAAAAAGAGCTTCAGTTCCAGTTCTATAACGGTGCCTGTACCTCGTCAATGCGTTATGAGGACGGGCGAAAGGTATATACGTTTGCCGTGGACGAAGTGCTTCCTTTCCGGAAAGAGCCCAATATGGTGGATCTTTTTGACGAAGCCCCGAAGCTGATGATGTCGTCTACCCCGAAATGGGAGGATAAGTCGCTCTGGTTTCACGACTTGAACGAGGCATACGGCAGTTTTGCCGCACTGCCCGAGGCTCAGAAGAAAGTGGACGAACTGATAAAGGGAAAAAAGACCGAAATGGAGAAAATCGCCGTATTGACCCATTGGGTAGCCGATAATATCCGTTATGCGGGCATCACCATGGGCGAAGGCGAGGGCTTTACGCTCCATAATACGAAGATGAACTACACCGACCGCTGCGGAGTATGCAAGGACATTGCCGGCACACTGATCTCTTTCCTGCGTATGGCGGGATTTGAGGCCTATCCGGCCATGACGATGGCGGGAAGCCGCATCGAAAGCATCCCTGCCGATCACTTTAACCACTGTGTGGCAGTGGTGAAACTGGCGAATGGGACGTATATGCCCCTCGATCCTACCTGGGTTCCTTTCTGCCGCGAGTTGTGGAGCAGTGCCGAGCAGCAGCAGAACTATCTGCCCGGCATTCCGGGAGGTTCCGACTTGTGCCTGACTCCGGTTTCGGCTCCCGAGAATCATTATGTCCGCATCACTGCCGATAACAAAATCGATGCAAAGGGCACGCTGAAAGGTTCGTTTACCATCACCGCCGAAGGTCAGTTGGACAGCAGCATCCGCCGCATCTTTACGCAGGGCTGGCAGACCGAATGGCAAAGCACGATGGAAAGCCAGTTGCTCAACGTATCTCCCAAAGCCCGTATGCTCGGAGTGGACTACGGAAAGGCGCCGAAGGATTATCAGGCAGGCCCCATTCGCATCACGTTCCGTTACGAGATACCGGACTATGCGCTGGTCGGTGACCGGGAATTATTGTTGAAACCGATGGTGATGAACAACCTCTATGCGAGCGTTCTCTCGTTCCTGCGCATTGATACCGGCTTGGAAACCCGCCAATACGGCTTCCGTGATGCTTGCTCTCGTCTGGTCGAATTGGACGAAACGATTGCCCTGCCTCGGGGATATCGTCTGGCGGGAGAGCCGCGCAGCGAACAAAAGGCCGCTCCAGCAGCCGACTTCGAAGGTTCGTTGCAGCAGGTTGGCAACAAACTGGTGCTGAAACAGAAACTCGCCTTGAAGAAGCGCATCTATCGGGCAGCCGACTGGGAAGGATTCCGTGCTGCGGTGAATGCCTACAAAAGCTTTGCAGATTATTTGATTGTTAAACTCTAAAAAGATGATCGTCACACATGACTAAAATATATACCCTTCTGCTCCTCTGCCTGTTTGCGCTGACTCTTCCAGTCACCGCCCGGGAAGCGGAATTTAAGAAAATCAAAGAAAGCTGGACCCTGCAGGCTGATGGTACGCAGGTTTATCGTCAGTCGAAAGTCCTGACGCTGTACACTCACACGGCCATGAACCGCACGTATGGGGAGTCGTTCATTACGTACGATCCCCGTTATCAGACTTTGCAGATTCACGAGTCGTATACCCGCCAGAAAGACGGAAATATCGTCAAGACCCCCGCCAATGCTCTGGTCGAAGTGCTTCCCTCGGCAGCAGCCAATGCGCCGGCATTCAATGCTTTGCGCGAGATGGTAGTCGTACACACCGGGCTGGAGCTCGGAGCTACCATCTATCTGGACTATTCCATTACAACCAAACCGGGGTATTTGCCGGGGATTCAGATCTGCCGGTTGCTGGAGCACTCTTCGCCGGTGAAGGAGTACGAGATCAGCATCACCGTTCCCCGGGGGCAACATCTGGAATATGCCCTTAACAACCACAAGGCGAAAGCTTCCGTAACCGAATCCGAAGGGATGAAGCAAGTCAGCTGGACCCTGAAGAATCTGCCCGCCCTCAGCCGTGAACCGCAGGTGTCGGTGATCGGCGGTGATTTGCCTCTGCTGACTGCCACGACTGAGGAGAAACCCCTGTCATTTCTGATGTCACAATGGCAACCGGAAGGAGATGCAGGGATTCGTGCGCTGGCCGGAAAACTGACTGCCGGAGCGAAGGACGATAAAGAAAAAGTAACCGCGATACGTGACTATGTGATTGATAATCTTTACTATTCGTCCCTCCCGTTGGCGGAAAGCGGTTATCGCATCCGTCCCGCCGCAGAGGTGATCCGTTCGGCATACGGCACGGAGGCCGAGAAGGCGAATCTGATGGCCGCATTGCTGAAAGCGGCCGGACTGAAAGCCGGGATAGGGGCGGTCTGCGCTCCGTCCGAGAATACGGCATCACTGGGAGTAGGCAGCATCCGCGAACTGTTTGTGTGGACCGACGCCGGAGGCAGCCAACAGGCTCTGTCACTGAAAGGCAAAACTCCCTCAGCCGTTTCCTGGCAGAAAGATTATGCCTATGTAGCTTCATTGACGCAGCCGTTTGAACTGAATCTTCCAACGGTTGTCCTGAGAAAAGACTATGCATTGCAGCCCGACGCGGCAAATGCCAAAGATGGCTATCTGGTCTTCACCCTCCCCGTAGAGCGTGGCAGCCTGGCCGGTTCCCAGTACGTCCGGTTCAATAGCAAGCGCACTTCAAACCTTTTGTTGCCCGGGCTGGCGGATGAATCTTTCACCTATACCGTAGATACTCCTGCAGGTATGGAACCTGTCACTCGGCCGATGGAGAAGAAGATGGACAATGCCGTAGGTACATTAACCATTTCCATCCGTCCCGAAGGAGCGAAAACGCGAGTGATCCGGAGCCTGAAGTTGAAGAAACAGATGATTCGCCCGGCGGATTATGCCGCTTTCCGTCAACTGATGACAGAGTACGGGGCGGTGGACGGGCTGACGCTGGTGTACAGAAAACCTCTTCCCTGATCCCTCTTTTCGACAGGAAGAGACAGTATATGTGCTATTATTCAGATTTAATAACTCAAAATATAACAATGAAGATGTAGCGGGAGCTGCCCGCAAAGGACATAGGCCGGTATCCGGCGGAACGGTCTTCAAACGATAAGCGGTGATTCGTGGAATGAGGATATGTCGAAACTCGCATTCACCACAGATTACACGAATGTATACAGATGGATACTGTTATCTGTCAATAGATTAAGTTCGTCCTGTGAAGTTCTGTATCACTCTGTGGTGAGTTATGGCATACCCCCGTTCTGCAGGTCACGCTCCGTAGAGCTCCTCTCCTGTGCCTCTCTGCCTATGCAGCTCTGTGGTGAAACAGGCTTCCGCGACATCTTTTAGGGAGGAACCCTTATGAGAAAACTATTATTGCTCTTATTTTCAGCACTTTTTGTGCTGTCAGCCCAGGCTGAAGATGTGCTGCGCCTGATGACCTACAACGTCCGTAACGCCAATGGCATGGACGGTATATGCAATTATCAGCGTGTAGCCAATGTGATCAACAACGCCCGTCCGGACATCGTTGCCATCCAGGAACTGGACAGCATGACTGCCCGGAGCAACCGGACCGATGTTCTCAAGGAACTAGCGGAACGCACTCAATTGCATCCCTGCTTTGCGCCTGCCATCGATTATGACGGAGGAAAGTATGGCATCGGTATACTTTCGAAAGAGACTCCGCTCCGTGTGCAAACCTTTGCCCTTCCGGGACGTGAAGAGGCACGCACGCTGCTTGTCGCCGAGTTCCCGGAGTATGTCTTTGCGTGTACGCACCTTTCTCTGACCGAAGAGGATCGGATGAAGTCTCTCGAAATCCTGAAGTCCGTTACAGCCAATACCCGGAAACCTTTCTTCCTTGCCGGTGACTTCAACTCGGATGCCGACTCCGGCTTTATCAAAGATTTGAAGAGTACATTCCAGATACTTTCCAATCCGAAGCAGCCCACTTATCCGGCTTCCGAACCGAAGGAGACGCTCGACTACCTGATTGCTCTGAAACAGGAAACGCCTACTTTTGTTGTCAACTCGGCCCGGGTGATCGATGAGCCTCTGGCGTCCGATCATCGTCCTTTGTTGGTAGAAGTACGGATGGCGGTACCCGAGAATCGGATTTGCCGTACCAAACCCTATCTTCAGAATCCCGTAGGAGGTGGAATCACGGTGATGTGGCAGACCAACGTGCCAGCCTATTGCTGGGTGGAGTACGGCACGGACCCTTCCAACCTGAAGCGCGCACGTACCCTTCTGGATGGTCAAGTTGTTTGTGGCAATACTCTTCACAAGATTCGCCTCGATAGTTTGCAGCCCGGACAGAAATATTATTATCGTACCTGTTCGCAGGAGATCTTGCTTTACCAGGCCTACAAAAAGGTGTTTGGCAATACAGCCCGTACAGAACTCAGGGAGTTCACGTTGCCCGCAGCCGGTGATGACAGTTTTACGGCCGTGATGTTCAACGACCTGCATAAACAATCGAAGACGTTTCAGGCATTGTGCGAACAGATAAAGGGGATTGACTATGATTTTGTAGTGTTCAACGGCGATTGTGTAGACGACCCCGCCAATCACGATCAGGCAACAGCCTTTATCAGCGAACTGACCGAAGGCGTGGAGGGTGACCGCGTACCTGTCTTCTTTATGCGCGGCAATCACGAGATCCGGAATGCCTATTCGGTAGGCCTGCACAGCCTGTTCGATTATGTAGGCGATAAGACTTACGGCTCCTTCAACTGGGGAGATACCCGTATCGTAATGCTCGATTGCGGTGAAGATAAGCCGGATGATCATTGGGTATACTACGGACTCAACGACTTTACGAAGCTGCGTAATGACCAGGTAGGATTTTTGAAGCGTGAGCTCGCTTCCAAAGAATTTAAGAAAGCCGCTAAGCGGATTCTGATTCATCACATTCCGCTTTACGGAAACGACTACGAGAATCTGTGTTCCGGGCTTTGGGGTAAACTTCTGGAGAAAGCACCTTTCAATATCAGCCTTAACGCGCATACACATGAATATGCCTATCATCCCAAAGGCAGCCTTGGCAATAACTTCCCGGTGATTATCGGTGGCGGTTATAGCATGAAAAGTGCAACGGTAATGGTGATTGAAAAGAAGAAGGACATACTTAAGGTGAAAGTACTCAATACCAAAGGAGAAGTGTTGTTGGAGCTTACCGTCTGATAACGTTTCTCCCCCGAAAAAAATAGCGGGAGAGGATGTGTTTAAATCCTGATTTAGAAAGGGAGAACTTCTCATTTGAAATTTGCCTGCCCTTATGAACAATGAAAAGAGCCATGTCAAACTCTATTTTTGAGTAATGATATGGCTCTTTTATGTTTATGGATTACAGTCTGTAACTTTTTAGAGTGCTCACTTTAGTTGCGGCACATTCACTTCTTTTATTTAATTATGCATGTAATTCGAGCACAAACCTGCTCCCCTTGGTATAGCTGGTATCCAGTGTCAGGCTGCCGTTCATTTTGGTTGCTATCAGGGCGCAGATGGGTAGTCCTAAACCGTCTCCTTCTGTCAGGTCTTTGATTTCAGTGAAGGGCTTGAACAGGTTCTCTTGTTTCTCAACGGGAATACCCGTACCGGTATCCGATATAATGAATTGGTGCGTATGTGCGCCTCTCTTTTTGAAATCAAGGAATATCTTTCCGCTTTCGGTATATTCCGCAGCGTTCTTCAGCAAGTGAATCAAGATCCGTTCCAGTTGTTCAGGATTGGTCTTGATCTGGAGTTTGGCAGCATTGACTACGGTCGAAACTTCGGGTTGTACAAACTCTTTCACCTTATCCATGGTAGCTTCACAGAAAGTATTTACGTTGATCTCCTTCATTTCATAAGGTTCGGTCAGTGAGTTTTCCAATGTGGAAAGTTCCTGTATATCATTGCTGAACTTCTTCAGGGCTGCTACTTGTCCTTGCATCTGCTGTGCCTGTTGAGGTGCTTTGTCCGACAGCTCGGCGGCAGAAGAGGCGAGTGTATCCAGCGTAGGTTCCATCTGTGCTGAAATATTCTGGATAAACTGTGTCTTCAGTTCATTGTGTTCATTGGCTATCTGTACGCTCTTTTTCAGTTTCCGGTTACCGGCAATGAAACGAAGCAGTACGATGGCCACAAATATCAGACCGGCAATCAGGATTACTACCAGTGTGCACAGCCCGACGATCATATACTGTTTGCCCGAAAGTGTGTCTTCTTTCTCCTGAATGATCTGCTGGCTTTCGTCATACTTGCGTTTCAGTACGTTCAGTTCGTCTTGTGCCGTCATTGCTTTTACCGAATCGGTCCAGACGATGAAGTTCTCGTAAGTGCGGGCCACCAGTGAGGCATTGTTAGATTTACGTCCGATGGCAATCAGTTTTTTATAGCATTCGTTGACCTTATCGTAATTCTTTTGGGCTTTATATTGGTTGATTAATTTCTGAAAGCACGCGTCTCCCTGAGTGTTTTGCCCGAATGTGTAGTAATAACTTGCCTGTGTGTATAGTAGGTTCTCGCTTAATGAATCGTTCTTGGCCAGGCCTGCGGTTTCTGCCAGCTTATCCAATTGAATTTTAGCCTGCGCCGCATTCTTAAGTCCGATGTACATCTGCAGTCTCTCTTTGGTGATTTGGAAACGTAGCGGGTAAAATTGTTTCTGCTGTTTTTGTTCACCGGCCCAGACTAGCTGATCCATTCCTCTACAGAGGTCGAATGCCTCTTTGTAATAATTTTCACGATGGTACAGAGCTGCTCCCTGAATTCCGCATTCCACGGCTTTCGGATAATTTTCCTGCGTTGCGAAAAAGCGCCATAGGCTTGGATGAAAAGATAACGCGCCTTAGTGTATTCTTTTTGTTCCAGACTACTCTGCGCTTGTTTCATCAGTTCATTTGCTCTGTTTTGTGTGCCTTGTGCATCGACGATTGTGCTAAAACAAACGAGGATGGTCAGGATTAAAGTCGATATTTTCATGCGATTTGGTTTTAAACAGTGACAAAGTTAAAAAATCTTTGTAGAAACCTCTCATTTCCCCCTCTTATTTTTCATTTCTTCTTTGATTCTTCTTCAAAGAGGAATGGCGGGCATTACCGGTTAGTTGAAAGGTGGATAAAATTTGATAATTCAGGCATAGATTCTACAAATAAGGCTCTCTCCGGAGCCGGTATTTGTAAAGTCTATGTCTGATAATGATTTGGAATATGGCTCTATCTAATATTTAAAACTGCTTCCTCCCAGGAATTCTCTCAGAAGTGAGGTCGGAGGAATCTCCTTATCCTGTACAGGAGTGAAATATTTGATAAACTTCAGCAACCGGTATGCTTCAGCATATTCCGGACAGTTACGTGGCACGCTGGTAAGAATGGGCTCGGCATGACAGCGGAGCACGGCAAATTCAAATAAAAGGGCGGAGTTGAACATCACATCGGCATTCTCCTGATAAGGGAAAATCCATTTATCTTCTCCGGCGCGTACGCTGGGCCAGCGTGAGATAGTCTCTTGGGCAGAATAGCCGCGATAGTTGAAGTCCCGGATAATACGGCGCAAAAGTCGGTTGTCCGTCGTTGGGATCCAGTTATGATCGTCCAGCGAGATGGTTGTCAAGGCAGAGACGTATATTTTGAACTTATTTGCTGCCGGGATTTGCGGAGTCAGTTCCGGGTTAAGGGCGTGTATTCCCTCAAGAATCAATACCGTATGTTCGTCGATCCGCAATTTATCACCTTTATATTCTTTTTTTCCCAACATAAAGTTATAGCGGGGCAGTTCTACTTCCTCGCCACGCAACAAAGCCTGCAGTTGTGTATTGAATAACTCCAGGTCGAGGGCATAAAGGGATTCATAGTCATAATTGCCGTTTTCATCCAATGGAGTGTCTTCACGGTCTACAAAATAATTGTCCAGTGAGATGGGATATGGTTTCAGGCCGTTGGTCATTAACTGGATGGAGAGTCGCTTACTAAAAGTCGTTTTCCCGGATGATGACGGTCCGGAAATCAATACCAGTTTTACACGAGTCCCGTTTTCTCCGCGGTGGAAAATGCTATCGGCTATTTGTGCTATTTTCTTCTCTTGCAGAGCTTCTGCCACATTGATCAGGTCCGTGGCATGTCCCTCTTCACAAGCAATATTGAAATCTCCCACATTGTTCAATCCCATGATGTAGTTCCATCGCAGGTGCTCTTTGAAAACATCGAGCATTTTCTCCTGTTTTACCACATCTTCCAGTACAGATGGGTTTTCTTTGTTAGGAATACGCAGCAACAATCCGTCGTAGTATTTAACGAGGTCGAATAAATGGATAAATCCTGTACTTGGGAGCAGATTACCATAATAATAGTCGGCAGTACCTCCCAAAGTATAATAATAGGTATAGATAGAACCGGAAGATTCGAGTAATTTTACCTTGTCATTCATGCCCCGTTCACTGAATACACGTACGGCTTCAGTTGTATGACACTCAATGCGGTGATAGGTAATGTCTTCCGCTATAATTTCCTGCATACGTTTCTTTATTTGTGACACGTCTTCAAGTGTGACGGGGCGCCCGATCCGCAAATTGCAGAAGTATCCTTTGGATACCGGGTGCTCCACAAAAAGTTTGCCATTCGGAAAGAGTTCGCTGACAGCTTTGTAGAGCACAAAGCAGAGAGAACGCACATACGTACGCATTCCCGAAGAATCTCTTACATCCAGAAACTCTACATCTTTATTGTTATATACACGAAAATTGAGTCCTTCAGAGCGATTATTTACTTTAGCACTGACTACCTGATAAGGAAAATTAAGATTAAAGCCGTAATAAATATCCAAAAGTGAGCTCCCAATAGGGAATTCTTTAGAAATATTATTATTTTTGCAATATATTTGTAACATCTGTTTCATTTCACGTCATTTTGGGGTGAATAGTACGGATAAATATATCACATAATTGCTAAGAAGACAAACAACCACTAAAATAATTATAGATGGAATATTCTTTTTATGATTTTTTAAAGCTCATTGGCTCGTTAGGACTTTTTCTTTATGGAATGAAGATCATGAGCGAGGGCTTACAGAAAGTCGCAGGTGACAGATTGCGAGGAATTCTGACAGCAATGACTACAAACCGGGTAACGGGAGTTTTAACAGGTGTGTTGATCACCGCCCTTATCCAATCTTCTTCGGCAACGACGGTGATGGTGGTCAGTTTTGTAAATGCCGGTCTGCTGACATTGGCCGAATCCATTAGTGTGATAATGGGTGCTAATATCGGTACGACAGTCACCGCATGGATCATTTCTATTTTTGGGTTTAAAGTCGACATGGCTGCTTTTGCCCTTCCTCTTTTAGCCATTGCCCTTCCTCTTATTTTTTCGGGTAAAAGTAACCGTAAGTCTATCGGTGAATTTATCTTTGGTTTTTCTTTCCTCTTTATGGGGCTTTCGTACCTCAAAGCAAATGCCCCCGACCTGAATGCCAATCCGGAAATGCTGGCTTTTGTACAGAACTATACAGATATGGGATTTTTCTCGGTTCTGCTCTTTTTATTTATCGGTACTATTCTCACTATGATCGTACAGGCTTCCGCCGCGACGATGGCTATTACTTTAATTATGTGTGCCAACGGATGGATCAGCCTGGAACTGGGTGCCGCATTGGTCTTGGGTGAGAATATCGGAACTACTATTACAGCCAACCTGGCTGCCCTGACTGCTAATTCACAGGCAAAACGTGCTGCTTTGGCTCACTTTGTTTTCAATGTTTTTGGTGTGATCTGGGTGCTGATTATTTTCCATCCTTTTATGGTATTCGTCAATTGGGTGGTCGATACCTTCTTCCATCCGGGAAGTGCAGAGGTGGCTATTTCTTATAAGTTGTCCGCTTTCCACTCCATTTTTAATATATGTAACGTCTGTCTGCTGATTTGGGGAGTGAAACTGATTGAGCGTACCGTGTGTGCCATTATTCGTCCCAAGGAAGAAGATGAAGAGCCACGCTTGCGCTTTATTACCGGAGGTATGCTTTCTACGGCCGAATTATCCATACTTCAGGCCCGTAAGGAGATTCATCTGTTTTCCGAGCGTATTCATCGTATGTTTGGTATGGTACAAGATCTGTTGCATACTGAAAAGGATGATGACTTCAATAAACTTTTCAGCCGGATTGAGAAATACGAGAATATCAGTGATAATATGGAATTGGAGATTGCCAATTACTTGAATCAGGTATCTGAAGGGCGTTTGAGCTCGGAAAGTAAGCTTCAGATACGTGCCATGCTTCGTGAGGTAACTGAGATTGAAAGTATTGGTGACAGTTGCTATAACCTGGCACGTACCATCAGCCGGAAGCGTCAGACCAATCAGGATTTCACAGAGAAGCAATATGAGCACATTCATTTCATGATGAAACTGACCAATGATGCTCTGTCGCAAATGATTGTCGTGGTCGAGAAACCCGAACATCAGAGTATCGATGTTAATAAGTCATTCAATATTGAGAATGAAATTAATAACTATCGTAACCAATTGAAGAATCAGAATATCCTGGATGTGAATAATAAAGAATATGATTATCAGATGGGAGTTTATTACATGGATATTATCGCCGAATGTGAAAAACTCGGTGACTATGTAGTAAATGTAGTAGAAGCGAGCAGTGACGTAAAAGAAAAGAAAGCGTCTTGAGAAAAGTGATGAACGATGAACGATAAAGCGTGTAATTGAGAATGCTCATCGCTTATCGTTCATCGTTAATGAATCGTTTAGCCATTATACGGTTCGAAATCTTCTTTTCCAACTCCACACAGAGGGCATACCCAATCATCGGGAATATCTTCAAACTGTGTTCCGGGTTCGATTCCGCCTTCCGGATCACCTATCTCCGGATCGTAAATGAAATCACAAACGGTGCAAATGTACTTCATGTCGTCTCTTTTTTTTAAGTTTATGCAAATATAACAAAAGTATCGGACGTATTGTTCATTTATTTTTTCTTTTTTCATTAATAAAGCACTACCTTTGTCTGTAGCAACAAAACATTAATCAAGGAATTATAAACTATGATGTGGCAGATTGTATTATCACTGGTATGTGTGGCTTTTTTAGGAGCTATTCTGTGGGAAAAGAGACAAGGTAAGTTAATGCAATCTGCATCGGACCGGAAACTGGAGAATGTAAATTGTCTGTTTGATGCGATTCTGACGCATATTCATGCGTATGTTTTGGTAATCGATTCTGATTTCAAAGTCCTGAAAACTAATTATTATGATTTGACTCATCTCAGTCCGGACGGTAAAGAGAAGCGTGTAGGTGATCTGTTGCAATGCCGGAATGCCTTGTCTGCCAAAGGGGGATGCGGAACCCATGCTTTTTGCCAGGAATGTCCGGTGAGGGGAGCAATAGGAAACGCTTTCCGCCAGAAGAAAGAATTTACTGATTTGCAATCATCACTGAATATTGCCATAGACGAGCATGAATTTGTAAAGTGCGACGTAATGATCTCGGGAGTATTTATGACTCTGGATAGTGAAGAGCGCATGGTGCTGACGGTGCATGACATTACTTCGATTAAACAAACGGAAGAGGCGTTGGCTGAAGCGAAGGAAAAAGCGGAAAATGCAGATCGTTCCAAGTCCGCTTTTCTAGCCAATATGAGTCATGAAATCCGTACGCCACTGAATGCCATCGTCGGCTTTTCCGAACTGCTGGCAGCGGCCAATACAGAAGAAGAAAAGCAAAAATACCTGGAGATACTCCATACGAACAGCGAATTGCTATTACAGCTAGTTAATGATATTCTTGATTTGTCGAAGATTGAGGCCGGTACATTGGAGTTTGTTTATTCTGATGTCGATATCAACTTGTTACTGAATGATTTGGAACAATTGTTCCGTATGAAGATAGGCTCTAACTCGCCTGTACAGATTATAACAGAGTCCGGGTTGCCCTCGTGTATGGTTCATACGGATCGTAACCGAATTGCTCAGGTTGTGTCCAATTTTGTATCTAATGCAATCAAATTTACCACAGAGGGCAGTATCCGTATCGGATATCAGTCTTCCGAGAATGGACTTCGGTTTTATGTTAGCGATACCGGTTCGGGTATTTCGGCGGATAAATTGGAGGGTGTTTTCGATCGTTTTGTGCGTTTGCAAAGTGATAAAAACGGTAACGGACTCGGACTCTCTATCTGTAAGACGATTGTAAATAAGCTGGGTGGGGAAATCGGAGCCGAATCTGAGGTAGGCAAAGGAAGTACCTTTTGGTTTACATTGCCCGAACATTCCGATATTAAACCCAAAGTCATCATTGAGAAAGAGCAGGAAGAATTGCCTTCTGCAGTACGGGTTCCGGTTATCGATGCGGGAAGTGATAAAAAACTGAGCATACTGGTGGCCGAAGATATGGAAGACAATTATCGTCTTTGCGAAGCTATCCTCGCTTCACGTTACGAATTACATTGGGCTCACAATGGTGAAGAGGCCATTTCTCTTTTCCTGAAATTCCAACCGGACATTATCTTGATGGATATCCGTATGCCTGAGGTGAATGGCTACGAGGCTACGGAGGCTATCCGACAGATGTCGGCTACAGTGCCTATCATTGCTCTTACTGCTTTTGCGTATGAAGAAGACCGCCAGAAAATCATGCATAGCGGCTTTACCGATTTCCTGACGAAGCCCATTTCGTCAAAAGTACTGTTGGGAAAACTGGAATCCTTAAAAAAGATTTAAGAAACATCTTATACCGGATTTATGTTGTACTTTTGCAACTTCTAATTTAATGTATGTATCTGCATGACTGCAAAGAACGACGATTATTTTCATTTGGGCCTGACTGATCAAGAAGTTCTCCAAAGCCGGGAGAAATATGGTGCCAACCTACTGACGCCTCCTAAGCGTCCTTCGCTCCTGAAGCTTTATTTGGAAAAATTTGAAGATCCTGTTGTACGTGTGCTGCTTATTGCAGCTGTATTCTCTCTTATCATTTCCGTTATCGAGAATGAGTATGCCGAAACGATCGGTATTATAGCCGCTATCCTGTTGGCAACCGGTATCGGTTTCTATTTCGAATACGATGCCAATAAGAAATTCGATTTACTGAATGCCGTTAATGAAGAGACTTTAGTAAAGGTGATTCGTAACGGGCGTATTCAGGAGATTCCGCGTAAAGATGTGGTAGTAGGTGACATTGTGGTATTGGAGACCGGTGAAGAGATTCCCGCAGATGGCGAACTGATAGAAGCTATTTCTTTGCAGGTGAACGAATCGAACCTGACCGGGGAACCGGTGATTAATAAAACAATAATCGAAGCCGATTTTGATGAAGAAGCTACGTATGCTTCCAATCTGGTGATGCGCGGTACAACTGTGGTCGATGGTCATGGATCGATGAAGGTACTTCGTGTGGGAGATGCTACGGAGATTGGGAAAGTGGCACGTCAGAGTACGGAACAAACTACGGAGCCTACACCATTGAATATCCAGCTGACCAAATTGGCCAACCTGATCGGTAAGATCGGTTTTACCGTAGCCGGACTTGCTTTCCTTATTTTCTTTATAAAAGACGTTGTACTGTATTTCGATTTTGGGGCTCTGAACGGTTGGCATGACTGGTTGCCGGTGTTGGAGCGTACATTGAAATATTTCATGATGGCGGTTACCCTGATCGTGGTTGCCGTTCCCGAGGGATTGCCTATGAGTGTGACCCTCAGCCTGGCACTGAATATGCGCCGTATGCTTGCCACTAACAATTTGGTGCGTAAGATGCACGCTTGCGAAACAATGGGGGCGATTACCGTGATTTGTACAGACAAGACCGGTACGTTGACACAAAATCTGATGCAGGTGCACGAGCCCAATTTCTATGGTTTGAAAGATGGTGGGAAACTGGCAGATGACGATATCAGCAGACTGATTGCGGAAGGGATTAGTGCTAACTCCACTGCTTTTCTTGAAGAAACGGGAGAGGGTGAGAAGCCGAAAGGAGTAGGTAATCCTACGGAAGTTGCCTTGTTGCTGTGGCTGAATAGCCAGAAACGTAACTATCTTGAACTCAGAGAAGGAGCACGGGTGCTCGACCAATTGACGTTCTCGACTGAACGTAAGTTTATGGCTACTTTGGTGAAGTCGCCGTTGATAGGCAAAAAGGTATTATATATAAAAGGTGCGCCCGAAATCGTGCTTGGCAAATGTAAGGAGGTGATTCTCGATGGCCGTCGTGTGGATAGTGTGGAATATCGTTCGACTGTCGAAGCACAATTACTGGGTTATCAGAATATGGCTATGCGTACACTTGGTTTTGCATTCCGTTTGGTGGAAGATAACGAACCGGATGACTGTGTGGCACTTGTTTCAGAAAATAACCTTAATTTCCTTGGAGTCGTTGCCATTTCCGATCCTATACGTCCCGATGTGCCTGCGGCAGTAGCTAAATGCCAGTCGGCAGGTATCGGTATCAAGATTGTGACCGGGGATACTCCGGGTACCGCAACTGAGATTGCGCGTCAGATCGGGCTGTGGAAACCGGAAGATACGGAACGCAATCGCATTACCGGAGTTGCTTTTGCCGAATTGAGTGATGAAGAAGCATTGGATAGAGTGATGGACTTGAAAATTATGTCGCGTGCCCGTCCTACCGACAAACAGCGTCTGGTACAATTGCTGCAGCAGAAAGGAGCCGTTGTGGCTGTGACCGGAGACGGAACGAACGATGCGCCGGCGCTCAATCATGCACAGGTAGGGCTTTCGATGGGTACCGGAACTTCAGTTGCCAAAGAGGCCAGTGACATCACTTTGCTGGACGACTCTTTCAACAGTATCGGGACTGCTGTGATGTGGGGGCGGTCACTTTATAAGAATATCCAGCGTTTCATCGTATTTCAGCTGACCATTAACTTTGTGGCACTTCTCATCGTATTGCTCGGTTCTATTGTGGGAACAGAACTACCGTTGACTGTGACCCAAATGTTATGGGTAAATCTCATCATGGATACATTTGCCGCTTTAGCTTTGGCTTCTATTCCGCCAAGTGAGAGTGTTATGAACGATAAACCGCGTCGCAGTACTGATTTTATTATTAGTAAAGCGATGCAACATAATATATTCGGTGTCGGTACACTCTTTCTGGTAGTACTGATGGCGATGATATACTACTTTACAAATGCCGACGGTGGAATGACGGTACAGCGGTTGACCATTTTTTTCACCTTCTTTGTAATGCTTCAGTTTTGGAATCTGTTCAACGCTCGTGTGTTTGGCACTACCGATTCAGCATTCAAGGGTCTTACGAAGTCGTACGGAATGGAATTGATTGTACTGGCCATCCTGGGTGGGCAGTTTCTTATAGTGCAGTTCGGTGGAGCTGTATTCCGTACAGAACCGCTCGACTGGCAAACATGGCTTATCATCATCGGTTCTTCTTCTTTCGTCTTGTGGATTGGAGAATTGATTCGCTTGGTTAAACGTTTAACTCAGAAATGAAAATGAAAGCCATTTATCACAGTGGACGCAAAGAAAGTGTCTTTTATGAACAGGATATAAAAACTCCGTTTCCTTTGCGTGCTCTGTCGTGTATAAGCTTTCAAAAACAGAATAGAGATGAAAAGAAAAGGAATTAAAAACCTTATTTTTGATTTTGGTGGTGTATTGATTAATCTCGACCGTCAGCGTTGTATAGAAAACTTCCGGAAGTTGGGATTAGAGAAGGTGGACGAATTGTTAGGCATGTATTCTCAGCAGGGAATCTTTATGCAACATGAGAAAGGGTTGATCTCGTCAGCCCAGTTTCGTGATAGTATCCGCGGGCAGATAACCCAGGAGGTGACGGATGAACAAATTGATGCTGCTTGGAATAGTTTCTTGGTGGATATTCCACGTTTTAAGCTTGATATGTTATTGAAACTCCGCGAGAAATATGTGGTCTATCTGCTGAGCAATACCAACGAGATACATTGGAAGTGGGCATGTGAGCATGCGTTTCCGTATCGGGGCTTCCGTGTAGAAGACTATTTTGAAAAGATGTACCTCTCGTATGAAATGAAAATGGTAAAGCCCGCTGAAGAGATTTTCCGGGGAGTGCTTGATGATGCAAACCTCGATCCGCGCGAAACTTTTTTCATAGATGACTCCGAAGCCAACTGCCAGGGCGCTCAGGCATTGGGCATCTCTACCTATACAGTGAAACCCGGTGAAGACTGGAGACCGCTTTTTGCCGAGAATTAAAATAAATAGGAGAAACAGCATGCAGATAATCCGTAATATACCGGGAGTTCTACCCGAACCATGTGTTGCCACCATCGGTTTCTTCGATGGAGTACATATGGGGCATCGCTTTCTGATAGAACAAGTCAGAGAGTTGGCTGCGGCTCGTGGATTGCGTTCTGCACTGATTACTTTTCCCATTCATCCTCGTAAGGTGATGAATGCAGACTATCGTCCGGAGTTATTGACCACTTCGGAAGAGAAACTGGCGCTGCTTGAAGGAACGGGCGTGGATTATTGCTTTATGCTTGATTTTACACGTGAAGTATCACATCTGACTGCCCATGAATTTATGTCCGATATCCTGAGAGACCGTTATCGGGTGCAGACACTTGTCATCGGATATGACCACCGCTTCGGACACAATCGTAGTGAAGGCTTTGAGGATTATTGCCGTTATGGCTCTGAAATGAGAATAGAGGTGATTCGTGCTCGTGCCTGTGTGTGTGATGATCTCCATATAAGCTCTTCTGTCATTCGTAAGATGTTGCATCAGGGCGAAGTAGATCGGGCTGCACGTTGTCTGGGTTACGACTATTTTCTGGATGGTACGGTGGTGAGCGGTTATCAGGTAGGAAGGAAAATCGGATTCCCTACGGCCAATCTCAGTGTAGACGATCCTGATAAGTTGGTTCCTGCCGATGGTGTCTATGCAGTTCATGTCACGTTCGACGGGCATACTTATAATGGTATGCTCAATATCGGTACTCGTCCCACGATAGGGAATGGTCCCGAACGTTCGATAGAAGTGAATATCCTCCATTTTCATTCCGATATTTACGATAAATTTATCCGGCTCTCTTTTGTAAAATATCTCCGTCCGGAGCTGAAGTTCGATGGGATTGAAGGATTGATAGCGCAGCTTCATCAGGATGCAGCCGATGTGGAAGCGCTTTTGGGGAAAATACAAAATGTCAATTGACATTTTGTATTTTTTGTTTGCCACTGAGTGAGTTATATTCGGCCCGTTATCTTCCGGCTCTTAAATAGGAGCTTATTTTGTGAATTCGGCTTTTCAGATAGTCATCCTGATTGCGGATAATACATGTCTCTTGTTCTGTTTTGAGCCTGTTCTGTGTTCTTTAATTTGCAGAATATTCTGTTTTAAGGTGCAAATCGTTATTCTCTCCCTGATCATTCTATGCGTGCTGAAAAATGATTGCAGGCATGTAAATGTCCTCTTTTGTCTCTCTTCCGGCTTCATGCAGGTGAAGTTTTGAACTAATGAAGCTTTTGTTTTAACCCAATGATGTCTTTCTTTTAATGGTATGTGACCTCTCTTCTAAAGATATCATGCATATTTATTGGAAATCTTCGGTCGATGTTGCATCTTATTGCATGTTATATGCGTCTTGTATGCATTTTCTTCTTCCTGTTTGATGATTTGTGTTTTAGTGCGTGTCAGTAGATTAGGATGAATAGTGTCAGAGTGACGTCTAAAGGTGTAATACGCTATCAAATGGATATACTCTCCCTGACGCTGGTTCTTTGAGGCTTCTTTATATCAGCGTTTATTCTCTATAAATATCGAAAAACATTCTATATTTATTGTTTATCGATAAATAATTATCGAATTACTTGTTTAGGTGAAAATTAATATGAATCTTTGCATATCGAAAAACGATAAATTATTATTGAATAACATAACGAATCTTCAAAGTAAGTTTTATGAGAAAGTCATTGATGAGCATTACGATGTTGGTAGTATCCATCTCCATGTTAGCTTTATTTGTATGTAGTTCAGTTTTGCATGGTCACCATACAAATAGCTCTTCTACCGAAGCAGTAGTCAATTAAAACCGTTATCTTTGTACATATTTAAAACAAAAGACTGAATGAAAACGGCGATCAAATTAATTCTGATTTATCTGGGAATCCAACTTGTTTGCGGTGGGCTGATCGGTATTCCTTTTACTATCATTGCCCGTATGAATGGTGGGAGCGTAGATGCCACCCGGGTTTCGGAGTTGACATTGGCTCCTTCGATGCTGCTTTCCATGGCAGTGATGTTTTTTTATTTATGGAAAGCACACTATATACCCAAAGACAAGACAAGTTGGTCATTCATTTCATTTCCATTTCTGATCATAACGTTTCTGATAGGCTTGTCGATGACTGTCCTGATGGATATGTTGACTGCCGTCTTATCTTGGGTACCTGATATTCTGGAACAGCAGTTCGACGCTCTCCAGTCCGGTTGGTTAGGTATTGTGGCCATTACTTTGTTGGGGCCGATTCTTGAGGAACTTCTGTTCCGTGGTGGTGCCACTAAGGCGTTGCTTGAACGCTATTCTCCCCGGAAAGCCATCTTCCTTTCGGCACTGCTTTTCGGAGTATTTCATTTGAATCCGGCTCAGATAGTTGCAGCCTTCTTTGGAGGCCTTTTGCTGGCATGGGTTTATTATCGGACACGAAGTCTGATTCCTTGTATCCTGATACACATTGTGAACAACAGTATTTCTGTCATGCTGAGTCTGACCTATCCCGATGCAGATACAATCAGGGATGTGACGGGTACGACTCCCTATTATCTATTGATAGCAGTGGCGGCTATGGTGTTCGTAGGCTGTTTTCTTCGGATAAAGCAGGTTACGGTTCCGGGAACGTGGCGGAAAGATGAATGAAAATAAACGATAAAGATTGAATAATAAGTCATAATATGAAAAGAAGATTGAACATACTATGTTTACTGGTTTTTCTGGTATTCTGTTATTCGGTGTTTAATATGGGGCGTGATTTCGGTCATGGCTTTTCCGAAGGGATGAAGATAAGTCATTCCGGTAATCAAAGTGTAGAGCAGGCTATCAACTTTCGGATTGCCACACTGATGCCCAAGGATTTTTCGTCCTTTAAAGATTCTGTCTATAATGAAAAGACCGGCTCTTATGTCCCCGTTGCCTATACACAGATGGTTACGAATGTGAAAGTCGACAGGAGTACCTGGATGATGGTTGCCCAGGTGATTTCCGGGCTTCTGGCTGTTTTTGCCATCATTGCGTCAACAGTGCTTTTTATTCAGCTGATTGTAGCTATCAATAAATCGGATATTTTTAATTGGAAGAATGTCCGTCGGTTGCGATGGTTGGGAGTCGCCTTGTTGCTGAACTTTATTAGTGAGGCAGTGCCGGCCCTGATGAATGATTATGAGTTGTCTTCAGTCTTCTCGTTGTCCGGATATTCTATGGAGACAAGCATAGATTCTGTGATGCTGGTCATTCTGGGACTGGTTTCACTAATTGTAGGCGAGGTATTCGCCATCGGGTTGAAGATGAAAGAAGAACAAGATCTTACTATCTGAATCCGAATATTGAAAAATTAATAGAATTATGGCTATAATAGTAAACCTTGACATTATGATGGCCCGAAGAAAAATATCTTTGGGGGAGTTGGCAGAGAAGATTGACATTACGCCTGCCAACCTTTCTATCCTGAAAACGGGAAAGGCCAAAGCGATTCGTTTCTCTACCCTTGAGGCGATCTGTAGAGTGCTAGATTGCCAGCCGGGGGATATTCTGGAGTATCAGGTGGATGAAGAAGATGGAGGTACGTCATAATTCACCACAGATTACGCAGATATTAACACAGGATGATTTTAATCTGCTGATAACCAGTAATATCTATCTGTGTAAATCGGTGTGATCTGTGGTGAATACGAGTCCTGACACATCCTTATCTGGAGATTTAGCCTTTGGCCTCTTTGGCTTTGAATGCGAGTGCATACATCCGCATTTGTTTCACCATCGACAACAATCCGTTGCTACGTGTGGGGGATAGGTGGTCCTTCAGACCGATTTTGTCGATAAAGTAGAGTTCCGAATTAAGAATCTCGTCGGGTGTATGTCCCGATACGACTTTAATCAACAGTGCTATGATGCCTTTCACGATCAGTGCATCGCTTTCTGCTTTAAAGATAATTTTCCCGTCTACTTCGTCTGCCTGAAGCCATACACGGCTTTGGCAACCTTCAATCAGATTCTGTTCCGTTTTATATTTCTCGTCGAGCGGTTCCTGCTCGTTTCCTAAGTCGATAAGTAACTGGTAGCGATCCATCCAGTCATCAAAGTCGCTGAATTCAGCAACGACTTCGTCTTGTAATTCGTTGATTGACATGATAAATAATTATTTCTCGTTATAAATAACTTCCAGTACCGTTTGTCCCACAGCTTTGAGTGTAGAGCGGTCGATGGCATCCATATTGTCATTCACGGTGTGCCAGGTCGGTCCGAAGCTGGACAGTTCACAATTTTCGTCGTTTGGAATGATGTCGATAGTCGGGATACCTGCCAGGCGATTGATAAACAGATGATCGTCAGTGATCTGACCGCCTACTTCGTTAATAAAGTAACGTCCGTATCCGGCGTCGTTAGCCTTTTTCCATACCTTCTTGTTGATACCTTTGGCATATTTCTCGGAATATACTTCTTTAAAGAAAGTAGCATCTTTGCCGCCCACCATATCGAGTAAAATTCCGAAGCGGGCATTATAGCCATCTACGTGCGGGGTTCGTGCCCAATATTGTGCGCCGAGACACCACTGGTCTTCCCGATGTTCGCCTGTATAAAACTGAGGTGCTCCGTAATCTTCCGCATCCAGAAAGATGATGTCGATTCCCAGTTCCGGTTGCTGTTGATTGATCTGGCGGGCAATTTCGAGTAATACACCCACTCCGCTTGCTCCATCATTGGCGCCCAGTATCGGTGTGTGATGATTCTTTTCATTCGGATCATTGTCGGCCCATGGACGGGTGTCCCAATGCGCAAAGAGTGCGATGCGTTTTTTGCTTTCGGGCTTAAAAGATCCTATGATGTTGCGTGCTTTCAGCAGTGTACCGTCGTATGCGGGTAATTCAGCGTTTTGGCTGATCACTTTGGCTCCATGTTCGGCCAGTTTGGCGGCCAGGTAGTCTCCACAGGCAACATGACCTTTAGAATTTGGTGTGCGCGGTCCGAAGTCGACTTGCGCCTGTATGTACTTGTAAGCACTGTCTGCGTCAAATTGGGGCACTTGGACAATTACCTTTTTCTCGGTGATGTCGGTCGAAGTGGTCTTGCTGCCGTTTGTTCCGCAGGAGAAAGCAGAAAACAGGATGAAAGCTGACAGTATGAACATAGAGTTTCTTTTCATAATTATGCTTTTGGAGTTTAAAGCCTCAAAATTAATGATTTTCACTGTAGGGTGAGTCAGATAGGAGGGTTTATTAACAATTCCACTCCTTTCTTTCCGGATACGAACTCCACTTCCGCACCGTTGATTAGTGGTAGGTTCTCTGTCACATGTCCCACCGGAAAGTCATAACATATGGGGAAGTCATACTCCTTCACCAAGGCATCCAGTGTGCTGTAAAGGTCCTTTTTCAGTGAATAGTCTTCTTTGTATTCGGTAAATTGTCCGATGATAAGTCCGGATAACTTTTCAAGTACGCCTCCCAATTTCAGGTTATACATCATGCGTTCAATGGCATAAGGACGTTCGCCCACATCCTCGATGAAGAGGATCGTACCTTCGGGAGGAATATCGTATGGTGTTCCGCGGAGACCGTGGAACACAGCCATGTTGCCGCCTCGCAGGATGCCTTTGGCCTGTCCCAGATGATTCAACTTATGGCGGCGGCATTTATATCCGGGCAGTTTACCGAGAAGAATGTCGCGGAGATATAATGAACATGGATCCTCCTCTCCTGTTACAGCGAGATGGCGTGCCATGGGAGCATGGAGTGAGGCAAAACCATTGTATTGAAATAAGTTGTGGAGCGCAGTGATGTCACTGAACCCGATCAGCCATTTCGGGTGGTTACGAAAGCGTGTGAAGTCCAGCTTATCCAGCAAGTGAACCGCTCCGTAACCACCACGGCTGCACAAGATGGCCTTAATTTCTTCATCGTCCATGGCTGCCTGAAAATCTTTGAGGCGCTGATGGGTGGCACCGGCATACGAGCCCCATGAACTTCGGACATGATCTCCCATGACAGGAGTAAGTCCCCAGGAGCTGAGACGCGTCTTGGCACCTTTCAGGAATATACTGTCTATTTTGCTTGAAGGCGATACGATGGCTACTTTATCGCCTTCGTGCAGAAATGGGGGAAATTGTAAGTTCATTTAATAAAGTGATTTAATAAGCTGATATCTGATTTGTCTTTAACGCTTGTAGGGTAAAAAGGTTCTATTTCTCTTTCTGATAGAATCTTACCCAATCTACATACATCTCCACCGGAAGTTCTTTCGGGTCTACAGCCCCTACCCACGAGCCACCCAACTGCATGTCGATCAGTAGATAGAAAGGCTGGTCGAAAGGAAACTGCCCTTCTTTGTCTGTTTCGATGCGGGGATAGGTGAAAGTATGTGTATCATTGATATAGAATGCAATGCTGTCCGGATACATTTCTACTGAATATACATTGTAGTCGTCGGGATTGATCGCACCTACGGAGTGTGATAACGGATTGTCTTTGATACCCAGATTGTGCGTATAATTGGTATGTATAGTCTGATAAGCGATTGTATCGTGATTCAGACGTTCCATGATATCGATTTCTCCACCCATCGGCCAGGGAGCATCTATCGGGAGCATCCAGATGGCTGGCCACTCACCACGTGCACCGTTCAGTTTGGCGCGTATTTCGAGGCGTCCGTTGCTGAATGCTTTTTTCCCTTTGGTGTAGATTCCTCCGGTCAGATAGGGTGCTGTATCATTGGGCTGGCTGTAATTGATGATGCCTCGCAGCACCATATTGCCGTCACGCATGTCGAAACAGGAATCGAAGTCGGTCATATAGTTATTCCAGTCTGATTTGCCACGTGGTATTTTACTCCAGACCTGTGGATCAAAGCCTGTTTTCTGGTCGAAATTATCTTCCCAAACCAATTTCCACTGGTCGGATGAATGACGTTGGCACGATGAAAAGCCTGAACTGATACACAACAGGCAGAAAAGAGCGAGAAATGTTTTTGTTTTCATGGTTCTGTTTGATTATAGGAGTTTAACAGGACACAAATTTACATTAAAAAACGAAATTACCTGCATCCGTAGAAATGAAAGCGTTGTATTATATCAAAATGTTACTCGGTTTGTCTATTTTTTCAGTATTCCATGATGTACTTCTCGATCCTTTTTCTGATATTTGCTAAAAATCTAACGTTATGGAACCTATTAGAAACTTTGACCAACTGACAGCCCATCTCAAAACCTTAAACCGACGGAAACGGATTGCCGTTGTCTGTGCCAACGATCCGAATACAGAATATGCCATTGCCCGTGCACTCGACGAAGAGATTGCGGAATTCCTGATGATTGGTGACTCGGCCATCCTGCAAAAGTATCCCAGTCTGCAGAAGTACCCGGAATATGTGAAGACCCTCCACATTGAAGATCCCGATGAGGCAGCGCGTGAAGCTGTTCGTATTGTTCGGGAAGGGGGAGCCGATATTCTGATGAAAGGTATTATCAATACTGACAATTTGCTTCATGCCATTCTCGACAAGGAGAAAGGCTTGCTGCCTAAGGGGAAGATTCTGACTCATTTGGCCGTAATGCAGATTCCGACGTATGATAAATTATTGTTCTTCTCAGATGCCGCTGTTATTCCTCGTCCCACTTTGCAACAACGCATTGAGATGATATGGTATGCCATCTGTACTTGCCGGCGGTTTGGGATAGAACAACCCCGTATCTCTTTGATCCATTGTACGGAGAAGGTAAGTGCCAAGTTTCCCCATTCGCTCGATTATGTTAATATTGTGGAGTTGGCCGAAGCCGGAGAGTTTGGTAATGTGATTATCGATGGTCCGTTGGATGTACGCACCTCTTGCGAGCAGGCCAGCGGGGATATTAAAGGAATTGTATCGCCCATCAACGGACAGGCCGATGTATTGATATTCCCCAATATCGAGTCGGGCAATGCTTTCTATAAATCTGTTTCGTTGTTTGCCAAAGCCGATATGGCAGGATTGCTGCAAGGCCCCATTTGCCCGGTGGTGTTACCGTCACGCAGTGATTCCGGACTTTCCAAGTATTATAGTATTGCGATGGCGTGTCTGACAGCTTCTACCCGGTCGGCAGAGAGAGGGAGATGCTCCGAATGATGATCATAATTAAACTAAGAATATGGATAAACTGAATATAAACTCTACTCCGTCTTCTGTGAAGAATGGACGGGGAGAAAGGCTCCTTGTTATCAATCCCGGTTCCACTTCAACAAAGATTGCTGTTTATGAAAATGAAACTCCTTTGTTGGTACGCAACATTCGCCATACGGTGGAAGAGTTGTCTGCCTTCCCCCGGGTGATCGATCAGTTCGAATTTCGTAAATCGCTTGTTCTCCGAGAGTTGGAGGTAAACGATATTCCTTTCCGGTTCGATGCTGTCATTGGACGCGGAGGCTTGGTGAAGCCTATTCCCGGTGGAGTTTATGAGGTTAACGAAGCCATGAAGCGGGATACCCTTCACGCTATGCGTACACATGCCTGCAATCTGGGAGGTTTGATAGCCGATGAATTGGCCGCAGCTTTACCCGGATGCCGGGCGTTTATTGCAGATCCGGGTGTGGTGGACGAACTGGAAGAGGTTGCCCGTATTACCGGTTCGCCTTTGATGCCGCGTATCACTATCTGGCATGCACTGAATCAGAAAGCTATTGCCCGTCGTTATGCTGCCGAACATGGCACTCGTTATGAAGATCTTGATTTGATCGTCTGCCATTTGGGAGGAGGTATTTCTGTTGCAGTACATCGTCATGGGCGTGCAGTCGATGCCAATAATGCATTGGATGGCGAAGGGCCTTTCTCACCCGAAAGAGCCGGAACTCTTCCTGCCGGACAGCTGATAGACCTTTGTTTCAGCGGGAAATTCACCAAAGATGAATTGAAGAAACGAATTTCGGGTCGTGCCGGGCTTACCGCCCATTTGGGAACTACTGATATTCCTGCCATTATTCAGTCCATTGAGGCAGGTGATGACCATGCCCGGTTGGTGCTCGATGCCATGATCTACAATGTGGCCAAAAGTATCGGTGCTGCCTCTACTGTTTTATGTGGAAAGGTAGACGCCATTCTGCTGACCGGAGGCATTGCCTATTCCGATTATGTAATTTCCCGTTTAAGGGAACGTATCTCTTTCCTTGCTCCCGTTTTCGTGTATCCGGGAGAAGATGAGATGGAGGCTTTGGCATTGAATGCTTTGGGGGCTTTAAGGGGAGAACTTCCGGTACAGGTTTATCAGTAATTTTAGAGCTTGGTTGCATTGCCGCATTGTGCAGGGGTGCACCGGCACCTTGTGCAGAACTGCACAAGATATCGATGCACCCCTGCATAAGGGAAGCGATGCGGTATGATTTATGCTGTCGGGTCGTCCACAATATCTCCGTCGCCCTCGGTTGTATTGCCTATTACGATGGTTTGGCTGATGACATGTGGTGTCTTCAGTTGCCGGTTGCCACTGGTATATTGCGTAGTCAGTCGCAGTTTGTATATTCCGTCTGTCAGGTCTGCCGGTAGGAGTACCAGTACTTCCGAAGGGTTGTTTACTGCTATCATATCTATCGGTAGCTTCGTTTCCGTGCCTTTTTCATCAATCAAGACGATACCTACGGCAGGATCTGTACCTGCTACTTTGATGTTCTTGCCTTGTAAGCGATAGTTACGTCCTGCAGTCGCACTACCGTCCGTAGCACGGGTGGCGGCGTCTTCACCACCGATGAAATAGGCCGAATCGCCTTTGGCTCCTAGGATTTTTACGCCGGTTCGTGCGATAGCTTCACGTAAATCCTTATCCTGATTGAAGGAAACATAGATCGAATTTCTCTCAGGATTCCATACTCCACCGTCTATAACACCGCGAAACTGGGGAGCAGCACGGAATAACCCCGTATTGACAGAGTATCCATTCAGTACCAATTCCGATACTGTACGCTGAAAAAGATCGACGGCATGCTTTAAAGTCTCTGCCCGCAAGCCGGTATCTTCTTTCTTCATTTCATCCAGTACATCGGATAGTGTCAGGTTTCCGGCGCTTTCCAATACCAGGATTTTGTCTTCTTTGTTGTCGGTGGTTACGGTATTGTCCGCAAGCCAGCCTTTAAGTTCGGTTTTCATGATTTGTTAAGTTTAAAAGTGAATATTATTGTTTGGTACCTTTTACGCAACGAACAGTCATTCCGGCAGATGTGGCGCCTATGTCATGCACGCGAATAAATCCCGGGTCAATATCTAACACCCAGCCTGCTGTTTCAGACTGATAAGGGCCGAAAGTACCGGGCCAGGTTGTTGCGGATGTTCCTGCACCAGAGTCACGCCAACCGGCCAATTGCATAAATACTCCCTTTGTTGAGTTCAAAAACCACATTCCATTTGCACCTCCAATAGTTACTTTGGAGTTTACATTACAGCATCTTGCAAATTTTGTCCATTCGTTTTTTGTTGGCAGTCGCCACCCTGAACCATACGTGGTAGGGTTAAGTCTCGTACATGGATCTATATTGTTTCCATTATAATCTTTATGCCATTGATAAAAATATCCGTATTCTGAATTGGTTCCCCACACATAATTATTACTCGCTCCTGTACTTTTCAGATTCCCGTCCGCCCATACCAATTTGGCCAGGTCTTTCTTATCCTGAGCCGTACACCCGTTACCTGTAAGGTTTATATCACTCTCCAACACATTGATTCCGGGACCCTTCTTAAACTGTATTTTTAGTGTATAGCTTTTCCCTTCCTTCAACTGTACGCTTTGGGTGGACGTGATTTCGGTGTTGTTGTTCACAATCCGTCCGCCTACCGTCAGTGTATTGAAATGCACTGTTATCGTTCTGGTCCCTGCAAACGGAACCATGCGTATGGTTGTACTCAGAGTCGTGTTCGGACTGAATGCCGCCGTATTATTCGTGTTGGCGGCTACCACATTGTTCGAAGGGCCGATCTTCCATGATGTGGAGTTTCCCCCTTGCTTTACATATACACCCGTGCAATTGGTGATCGTATTGCTCGGGTATCCGGTGGGACTGATGGTAATTGTCAGTTTGCACAACTTCTGATTGAAACTCACCGGAAGATTGTGGCTGAGGCTATTTACATTCGTTATATCTCCGGAATCGAAGGTCATGAAGTCCTTGCTCATGTCAGGGATAGACACTGTGCTGCTGTTGTAGGCA
>PDYI01000006.1_pt1 | contig 69916 bp, 60 predicted proteins | sample 1430821 | NCBI WGS metagenome assembly PDYI01 (sample SAMN05780991, study PRJNA343144) | Human gut metagenome, whole genome shotgun sequencing project. | isolation source: infant gut | host: Homo sapiens | place: Finland | collected 2005-01-01 | reverse complement strand
CAGTCTGGTAGATGTATGGAAACAGATGGGAATAGTGGGGCTGTGTGTGTTTTTGGGTATGCATGCCATTCTATTTCTATCGGGCTCCTACATTCTTTTATTCAAAATCCGAAATCCGGAAATCCGAGGACCGCTGACAGGTATGTTATGCGGTTGTGCAGGCATACTGGTAGCTTCTTACGCCAATATGGTTTATTTCCAGTTTCCTAACGGAATCTTGATTTATTCCTGTTTCACCTTTGTTTTTTTAGGACCTTATTTAGATAAACAATACTCAGAAATACATGGACTACCGGCAGCCTGACCTATCCGTCATCACCGTGAACTATAACGGTTTTCACGACACCTGCGAATTTATCGACTCGTGGACAGCCACTATATTCTCTGTCAGTTATGAAATGATAGTCATTGACAATGGTTCCACTGCCAATGAAGCCGCCTTGCTACAAAAAACATATCCTTTTATCCAAGCCGTACGCAGTGAGCAGAACTTAGGATTCGCCGGAGGTAACAATCTGGGTATAAACCTTGCAAAAGGAAAATACCTGTTCTTGCTGAACAATGATGTTTGTATGGTCAAAGATGCCATACCCTTGTTGATAAAACGCCTTCTGTCCTCCGACAAGATAGCAGGTGTCTCCCCGTTAATCCGGGATTATGCAGAACCGCACGCCATACAATTTGCAGGATACACCCAACTTTCGCCCATTACCTTAAGAAACAGAGCCATAGGCAAAGGGAAAATAAATAAAGGCCACTACCCCGCCCAAAAAACGCCTTATCTGCATGGTGCCGCCATGTTACTGAAAAAAACAATAATAGACAAGCTTAGCCTGATGCCCGAAGAATATTTTCTATATTATGAGGAACTGGACTGGTGCACCTATATCAATAGGGAAGGCTACGAACTATGGTACGATCCCGCTTGCGAAATATGGCACAAGGACAGCAGCTCCACCGGAAAAGAAAGTCCGTTGAAATACTATTACCTGAGCAGAAACAGATTACTATATGCCTACCGCAATCTCTTTGACTGGAAACTTCCGGTTTCCATCTTATACCAGACAATGATTGTATGTCCCAAAAACATACTGACCGCCTTGGGGAAAGGAAAGAAAGCCATAGCCAAAGCACATTGGGAGGGAACAAAAGCATTTTTCAAACTTAGAAACAAAGACAAACAGCCATGATATTTCTAGCATACATAGAACTATTACTTTTCGCGATATGCGCCTTTACTGTTTTTTACCTGCTGGTATACGCCATAGCGGCAACAGGCAACCGCACCGACAAATATTCCGAATCAAGAGTAAAACACCGTTTCGCCATTCTGATACCGGCCTATCAGGACGATGACTACATACCCTATACCGTCAAATCATTTCTACAACAAGAATATCCTATAGACTGCTATGACATTATCGTCATTTCAGACCACCTGAAGCCGGAAACAAACAGACAGCTGGCACAATATCCCATCACCCTGTTGCAAGCCAGGTTCAAGAAAAGTTCAAAAATGAAATCTGTCAAAGCAGCTATGTCACAATTACAAGAAGGACAATACGATATCGTTTTAATCATGAATGCGGACAATGTAGTGGACACCAATTTTCTTGAAGTTGTCAACAATACGTATGCCAGCGGCTCCAATGCCATCCAAACCCATCGCATCTATCAAGAAAGACCCAATAATGTCAGCATATTGAATGCCATCACCGACGAGATCAATAATTCCATTCTTCGTGCGGGGCATGTCAATTTGGGACTTTCAGCTTCGCTGAACGGCTCCGGAACCGCAATAGACTTCACTTGGTTCAAAGAAAACATCCGTCATTTAAAAGACGATGACGATGAAAAAGTCATCGAATCCCTGCTGCTCCGCGAACGGATATATGTGGAATATTTAAATAATACCCATGTATATGCCTTGAAGAATAGTGGAAAGAAAAAATTCTATACCCAACATAGCACTTGGATTAAAACCCAATATTATTCCCTGTTCACCAATATCGGTAATCTGCCCGGCGCCATTTTAAGTGGAAAATTTGATTATGCCGACCGTATTCTGCAATGGTTCATTTTCCCTCGCACCATCCTGCTAGGTATCCTCCTCCTGTTCAGTTTCCTGTCCGTATACTTCCACTGGAGCGCCTGCCTAAAATGGTGGGGATTATTACTCACTTTCTTATTGACTATGGCAATAGCCACTCCAAACTACTTGGTGGACAGCAAATTCAACAAAGCCATGAAAGCTATCCCCTTTCTGGCGGCAGGCATGATATTCAATATGCTTTTAAGAAAGAAAAAATAAAAGCCCCATGCTATCGGAAATTATACATATCATGGAATATACGCTATATATCTACCTTTCCGTCAGTGTGGGGTATATAGTCCTGTTTTCTGCCGCCTCTCATTTCTTCAAACAAAAGAAATATCCCGCGACTACTGTCCGGCAACGTTTTATCATCCTTGTTCCCGCCTATAAAGAGGATGCGGTCATTCACGCCTGCGTCACTTCCGTTCTGCGCCAAACTTATCCGGCAGAGCTTTACGACCTGATAGTCATATCCGACCACATGCGTCCCGAAACCAATGCCTCACTGCGCAAAGAACGCATCGGCTTGATAGAACTGCATGAAAAGGAAAGTTCCAAGGCAAAAGCCCTGCGCATTGCAGCAGAGACCATCACAGACCAGCCATACGATTATGTCCTCATACTGGATGCCGATAATCTGATCTCACCCTGTTATCTTCAAGAACTGAATAAGGCAGTTTCACAGGGTATAAAAGCCATACAGACACACCGCAAAGCCAAAAATATGAATACAGACATAGCCCTATTGGATGCCGCCATCGAAGAGATGAACAATTCCATCTTCCGCAAGGGACACATCCGGCTGGGATTTTCATCTGCCCTTACCGGCTCCGGAATGGCTTTCGATTTCCGATGGTTTGTCCGGAACATCATCCATACCCATAGTACGGGCGAAGACAAAGAACTGGAAGAACTCCTGCTCCGTCAAGGCATTCACATTGAATATATAGACACCCTAGAAACATTGGACGAAAAAGTCCGGCAACCGGATGCCTTGCGTAACCAGCGCCGCCGCTGGATAGCCACCCAGCTTTTCCTTGCATTAAAAATGGGACGTAACCTCCCCACAGCCTTACTGAACGGAAACGGAGATTATCTGCTGAAAACCCTCCAAGCCTTTATCGCTCCCCGCAGCATTCTGTTGGCGCTCATCGGATTCTTTTCATGTGTTCTCTGCATTTTCTCTCCAACTTCTTCCATAAAGTGGTGGATTTTGCTTATCTTGCTGAACGGTGCGTTATACCTGGCCATTCCGTCCAATATGAGATATAAATACATGAGCAGAATCCTCAGGCAGACACCTTATTTTGTAATCATTATGCTTCTCAACTTGTTTCACTTGAAAGGAATGGCACAGAAGTTCAACCATACACAGCATGGATAGAATTATGAATATAAAGGAGTACTTACAACAACACCCGCAATGGAAAAAACGGATACACGGTTTCATCATGCATCCGGTAAAGACACGCCCCTATTGGTGGATACGCGTATGGCAACCTTTCTACATAAAAAAAGGCCAGGGCTCAGTCATTTATCCCAGTGTACGGAAAGACCTTCCACCGTTCCATCTGTTCCAGATGGGAAAATATTCGGTAGTGGAAGATTTCTCCTGCTTGAACAATGCCGTAGGCGACATCGTAATCGGCGACTATTGCCGGATAGGACTCGGCAATACGGTCATCGGTCCCATCCGGATAGACAACGGGGTCAATATTTCACAAAACGTAGTCCTGATAGGATTAGATCACAATTACCAGGATATCACTCAAGGCATCATCGAACAAGGTATCACCACTTCTCCTATCCACATCGGAGAACATACCATCATAGGAGCCAACGTGATTGTACTGCCCGGAATCACCATCGGCAAACATTGTTTTATCGGTGCCGGCTGTGTGGTTACCCAAAACATACCCGACTATTGTGTCACGGTAGGAAATCCCGCACGCATTATCAAACGCTATAACCCTCAATCACAAACATGGGAAAAAATATAAAAATATTAGTATGTGCCCATAAGGACAGCCGGCTACCACAGCATGAGTACTTCTGTCCCATACAGGTAGGGGCCTCCCTAGCCAGTGCCCGATTCTTCCCTGTACTAGATAACACAGGAGATAATATATCCGACAGGAATCCTCACTTTTGTGAACTAACCGCCCATTATTGGGCTTGGAAAAATCTAAAGTGTGACATTATAGGGCTCAATCATTACAGACGCTTCTTTGATTTTCATCGCCCGTTTCCGGCTTTTTCACCAGACAGGAGTTTCATCAACATAGATTCATTTCTAAAAGAAACTTACCGATTTCCTGATTTAGAAACCTTATTAAATGATTATGACATCATCCTCTCTCCCAAGCGTCATTATCCCTATAACGTCGCTACACAATACGCCATATTCCATCTAGTCAATGACCTCAATTTGCTGAAAGAAGTCATTCAACACCTCACACCCGAATATGCTGAAGCTTTTCATACATTCATGTATCACTGCAATGCCTATTCCGGATATAATATGTTTATCACCGGACGGAAACATTTTGACGAATACTCCCAGTGGCTATTCAGCGTATTGTTTGAATTAGAAAAACGGGTAAAACTGTCCGCCTATCCGGATCAGGCACGTCTGTTCGGCTATTTATCAGAAAGATTGATCAATGTCTATTGCATAAGGCACCGGTTAAAGATAAAGTATGTTCCCGTCATCATGCCCTTGGAAGAAACGTTTCAGAATCCGAGCAACCTGCTTTATACGCTTCGCCGACTAAAGAATGATCTTATTTATAAACTCACAGAATTATAAGTTATGCCGTTGGTTTCTGTCATCATCCCTATATACAATACAGAAAAATTCCTGCCTTTGTGTATCAGCAGCGTCTTAAACCAGACACTGACAGACATTGAAGTACTGCTGGTTAATGACGGAAGTACGGACGGAAGCGGGAAAATATGTGACGAATACGCCTGCAAGGACCAACGAATACAGGTAATACACACTCTGAACCAAGGAGTCAGCCATGCACGAAACCAAGGACTGGAAACCGCAAAAGGAGAATATATAGCTTTCATGGATAGCGATGACTGGATAGAAACGGATATGATAGCCACTCTTTATCAACTTATCCGGACAAACGAAGCCGGTCTGGCTACTTGCGGATATATCATTGAAAATGAAGATGGTCGTCCGATTTACCACATCAACGAAGTGAAATCCGGCAAATTAACCCAGTGGGAAGCCATTCACTCCCTGTTTAACGACAGGCATTACAAATACAAAGGAAACTTATGGGATAAATTATATCATAAAGAAATCATTGACAAACATCACCTAAAATTCAATGAACATATTTATTATAATGAAGACAGGCTCTTTATTTTTCAATACCTGAGCCACTGCCAATCAGCCGCATACACCACTTCCCCCTATTATCACTATGTCACAAGAAAATCAAGCGCCATGAACCTGTCGCAAAAAAACTACACCCCCAAACTGTGCACTTTCATGGATGCATTCGACCTGATGACTTCACTTTCGGCCACATTCCCCACCTATATTCTACGTGCTTTGTCGGCCGATTACATAAAAAGTTCGTTCTTGTTCTATACCCAACACTCACGGGAAATCCCCTTCAATGAATTATGGGACAGAATGCTAAGAATCAGAAAAAACAATTATATACATCTTCCACTTTCTCTAAAAATAAAGTATGCGCTATATGGCATCAGACTTATCCTGCGGGCATGGCTCAAGTGAAAAGACCAATTTACTGCTTACTTAACACGCACCTGTTTTATCTTTCCATGCACCCACAACAAGGCACAGACCAATTTGTATGCCATCTGATGAAGGCCCGCAGTTTTATTCAGTTCGGGAATCAGTTCCAATAAAGGAGATTCCACCTTTTCCAGTCTTATATAATCCTTCATCATTCTATCCGGAAACAGTTCCTTATACACCCGCTTTCTTTCCATATCTCTTGTTCCGGCATCCGTTTCACTGACCCCTCCGGGTACAAACCTACAAACGATGGAACGAATATTGCGGAACGTCGCATTGTTGAATATCAAGGTCTGAATATAAAATTTCCAATCGGATACAATCTTATAACTCTCGTCATACCTGTTTTCATCAAAAAGTTCTTTACGGAAGAATGAAGCCTGATGCAATACAGTTCCCCGAATCAAATCCATCAGCGTTATATCCTCCTTATGAAATCCCCACACCTCTGTGCCATGCACTATTTTTCCAACAACAATATCGCTGTCCAATGAAGGTGCCACCTCCTGCAACACACCATTGTTATAAAATTCATCACCGGAATTCATAAAGTTCAAATACTCTCCATGCGCCTGTAAAACTCCTTTATTCATGGCATGATAAATACCCTTGTCCGGCTCCGATACCCAATAGTCCACTTTACCGGCATACTCTTTTATCACTTCAATACTTCCATCCGTAGACCCTCCGTCAATAATAATATACTCAAAATCCCTAAAAGACTGGCCGACCACACTTTCTATGGTTTTCCTCAACCCTTCTTTATTATTATAATTAATGGTTATAATCGAAAATTTTCTTTGTGACATAATTTTCCGCTTTTTACAATCTAAAGTTTCCATTCGTCATCCAGACTGAGCGATTTTTCGAATCCGACATACAGAGGCACAATCCGGCTGACATTCGAAGTATAAGTACCGATAAAAAATGAAGAATGGATCAGAATATCCATATCCAACAGCATATTCAACGTATCTATATATCTACTTTTTTTATCCTTTGTATTAAACAAAGACTCGTCAAATCCTGTTTGTGTCACAGCTGTGTTCCAGTAAACATTAAATCCTTCGGCAACCAGTACGGATTTCAACTTATCCGTCACAGAACCATCATCCGTAGCTATAAACACATTACGGTTGATATGCTTCTTCCCTTTAACAGCATCAATATAAAGAGACAAACCAAGTTCCTTCATCTCACGGGAAACTATCTTATCTCCCCGCCTTATATGTACCGCTATGTAATCTACCGGCAAATTCATCTCGCTTTTCCTTTTTTCTATATAGTCGGTTGTCTTTTCATTAAATTTTAATATTTTCCGCAAGGCAGAACCATAATCATTTCTGATATCTTCCAGTTTCTCCAGAAAATCCTCCGATCTCATTTTTAGAAAGACCTCATTCCCTAGTTCCGTTTCCGGATGAAATAACAGATATATCCTATTCATTATATAGAAAATATAATACCGGAAAAAAGCGGACGGATTATAATAGATATTTCCCCACCAAGGCTTCCCCTTCTTATAAACAATATATTGCGAGCACATCATTCCGTTACAGTCTGGCAAGACCGACTCGAAATAATCACTCCAGCCTTTCTCCACCCTTGCATTCCAGTTTCTTGTATTGACAGTCAGCTCTTCCTGATTATAGTCCGCATAGACCAATGCCAATGCAAGATTAGACAACTCTGAGAACAACCCTCTTCCAGTCAAACTATATACAATTCTTTTTTTCTTCATCTCCATAGTAGAACATAATGATCAAACTTTTATATCCTCCAATCCGATAAAGCCGTTGGACGTTTGTGTCAGCGCATGTCCGAATCCACTTTGAAATCCCTCACATTCCAGCAAACAGCAACGAACTGCTTTCAAATAATATTCCACCATAGGATGATGTATAAACAAATCTGCCTGCAGGACACCTTTACTCAGCACAGACGGAAGCCCTATACGCCTCTCGATGCAAAAATCCCCTTTAGGTAAATGACTGATACTTCCGTAATAATGTCCCGGAGCATAACTAGCATAAGGCACTTCCGTCCTGCTCTTCAAAACTAGCATTACATCATACATCATATCCTCTTCAGAATATCCCTGTATTTTCACAGTCAGAAAATTCTGACCTCCATGAATAGTGGAAGAGGCACATTCCGTTCCGTTTATCTCAATGCAATCTATATGAAGCGTATTTTTCGTCCAACCCACATAATCTATAATTTTACTTTTCCGGACCGTCCCTTTCTCTTTCAAGTAATAATCAATGGCAGAATGAACCGTCCCCTGATAAACTACGGTACCATTTTCCAAGCATATTCCTTTTGTACACAAACTTCTTACCGCCGCCATGTTATGACTGACAAACAAAACTGTCCGTCCCTCTCCTTTCGCCACGTCCTGCATCTTGCCAATGGCCTTCTTTTGGAATTCCGCATCTCCCACTGCCAACACCTCGTCCACTACCAGAATTTCCGGCTCCAGATGGGCAGCGATAGCAAAACCCAACCGCACGGTCATACCCGAAGAATAACGTTTCACTGGAGTATCGATATATTTCTCCACACCGGCGAAAGCCACAATCTCATCCAACTTACGGGTAATCTCCGCCTTGGTCATCCCCATGATGGAACCATTCATATAAATATTCTCCCGTCCTGTCATTTCGGGATGAAAGCCTGTACCCACTTCCAGCAAAGAGGCAATACGCCCCCGTGCACGGATACAACCGGCAGTAGGAGAAGTCACCCGCGAAAGGATTTTCAACAAAGTGGACTTTCCCGCACCGTTCTTACCTATAATACCCAGCACTTCCCCTTCCTCCACATGGAAATTAATATCTTTCAACGCCCATACAAAATCCCCCATCGCTTGCTTGGAACGGTCATTCTCTTCCCCGATTCTGAGATACGGGTCCTCCTTCCCACGAATCCGCGCCCACCAACGATTCAAATCACGGCTCAGCGTTCCGGCTCCGATACTTCCCAATGCATATTGCTTGCTGATATTCTGAAACTCTATTGCTATTTTTCCCATTCTGTCCCTCCTTTTAAATCACATCCATGAAACTACGTTGCACTCTATTAAAAGTCACCATCCCCCAAAGCATTATCACCACTGTAAACACCAACGTGTAGCCTAAGTGAAACCAACTGAAAGTCCCCACTCCCAAAAATCCGAATTTAAATGTTTCGATAATGGAAGTCAGCGGATTTGCCACAATGATCCACATATACTGCTCATGGCTCTGCCTCATCACGGACAAAGGGTAAATAACCGGAGTGGCATACATCCACAACTGCACCCCGAAAGTAATCAAGAAACGCAAGTCGCGGTATTTGGTCGTCAAGGAGGATATCAATAATCCGAACCCCAAACCAAGACCTGCCAACATGAGCAGCAGCAAGGGAGCCAACCAAGCATATCCGTTGACCATCAACGAATATCCGTTGCACAAATAATAAATATAAATTAAAACAAACAGTCCAAACTGAATGCCCATCTTTATCATACAAGATATAACGATGGACAAGGGTACCACCAGACGAGGGAAATATACTTTTCCAAATACATTCTGATTGGCGTTGAACGTATCCGAACAGCGGCTTAAACATTCCGAGAAATAATTCCAGCAGAGTAAGCCCGCCATATAAAAGAGCGGTTGAGGAAGCCCGTCGGTAGGAATACCGGCAATACCGCCAAAAACAAACATGAACATGACGGTAGTAAGCAGTGGCTGGATAACAAACCACAACGGTCCTAAAACAGTCTGTTTATAAAAAGTGACGATATCCCGTCTGATATACATTACCAGCAAATCCCTATACCGCCATACCTCCTCCAGATCCAACCGGAACAAACCGGACCGAGGCTTGATCACAATATCCCATTTTTCCTGTTCATCTTGTACCATACACTACTTTTTTTAGTAAATTATTCCAACTGTCACAGACCTTCTCTATATGAAATGTATCAGCATATTCCACCGCCTTATTTTCCATCCATTCCCAATCCGTCCGATCAGCCATATACGACATATAACCGGCCAGCTGAGCTATATTCCCTGTCTCAAAAAGAACGGCCATATCTTTGTCTTTCAACAACTCGCGCGTTATCGGTAAATCAGATGCGATAACAGGTAACCCGTGCGCCATAGCCTCTATCATCACCAGGCCGAATCCCTCCCAACGGGAACTCAACACATATATACTGGAATGTGCATAATATTCCTGCACCTCTTTCGTAAAAGGATGCAGCGCCATGTTCTTTTCCAGTTCATATTCATTGATCAATGAACGGTAAAGCGCTTCCTCAGGACCCTCCCCCACAATTTCCAGTGTCCAGTCCGGATGAGTTTTCACAAAAACAGAAAAAGCTTTTATTAAAATATCAAATCCTTTATGTCCGAATGAAAAACGACCGACCGCCAAAATCCTTCTATATTCCTTCTTTCCCCGACCTTTAGGCAGTACAGTCAGAGGATTGTATATCACCTCGCAGCACAGGTTCATTTTCCGAAAGAAACAACCGGCATCTGCATGACTTAAAACCACCCTCTCGTCCAATTTCCTCATCTGGACTTGAAAAAAATAATCCAATCCCGGCAAATAGGGAGTTTCTTTCTCAAAGAATGCTCCATAAGAATTATGCAGCCACCCAACAGTCTTTGTTTGAATCCGGTTCTTTACAGCAGAGAGGTGCAGGGCCATAAAAGCATGTACCCCGATGACTACATCACATTGCCGGGCATTTATTTTCCTTGCCAATGTCCGTTTATAAGAAAAAGGGAAAAAACTGGCAACATACCATTTCGAAGTCAGCCGGGTATGAGGCAACCCATGTTTATATAAAAAACTATAGCTTTTACATAACAAACGCTCGATGAAAGAGGAGGCGGAATAAGAGAAAGAATCAAACTGCACGGTACTTTCGGCATATCCGTACATCGACAAGTCCGTACAAGTATCCGTAGTCAGTATCGTGACTTCATGTTTTCCGGACAAAGCCTTGGCTATTTCAGCCAACACACGCTGTACTCCGCCGAAACTGAAGACAGTATCACAATAAAATAATATTCTCATGGAATTTAGATTACACTCTTTCTTCGCAAAGATACGATAAAGAAACGAAAATAAATGCGGAATGAGGAAAGAATATCATATAATACAAAGCAGGTATATGCGGCACGTACATACGCATAGAGCGACACGTACGTATGTGAAATCCTGCACACCCAAAAACAACAGGTCAAATAAAAAAAAGACCTTGTTCTTTTTTAAAAAGATGGCGAGCTTTTTTTAAAACCTCCTGATCTTTTTACTGCTGCCGGAAATTCGCCATATTCCGTAGAGGTATGATCCCTTCAGACGCACTTTTTGCAAAGAAAAAGCCTGAGAACGACCTACTTCATATTAAACCGGAACAACTTATAAAAAAAGGATATATAACTGATAACAAATAGATTATGTGAAATTCTGTTCTCAAAAACAGTGAGGGCATGAGAGCATAAGTGAGAGTTACAATTTTTACCATCACTATACAAATAGTTCATAAACAACCAGTTGTGCACACAGTGAGGGCATGAGGGCATTATCACCCAGAATTTTCAGTGAAAGATTCTCATACTCATCGAGATATTGACAAGATAATGCATGATGCTGAATATAAATCAATATCTTTGCAAAAAGAAGAAGAATGACAAAGAACACAAGTTATCATTACAGCATCATTATTCCGCACAAGAATACTCCCCGTCTTCTGGAACGCTGTCTGTGCTCAATTCCCACTTGGGATGAAATTCAAATCATTATCATTGATGATAACAGCAATTCCGAATCTGTCGATTTTTCTCATTTTCCGGGAAACGGCAGAAAAAATACGGAAGTCCTGTTCACTAAGGAGGGAAAAGGAGCAGGATACGCACGGAACATAGGACTCTCCCACGCCCGTGGCAAATGGATTATCTTTGCAGATGCAGATGATTTCTTTACAGCCGATTGTTTTACTATCTTAAACGAATACATGGACAGTCCCCATAAAGTCATCTATTTCAATGTACGTTTTGTCATGTCCGATGATCCGTCCCAAGAAAGCCGACGCGGAACTTACTATACCAACTTCTTCAATGATGTAAACCCGGAAAACAAACTGCGATATCAATCTCAAGTTCCTTGGGGCAAAATGATAAGGCGCAGCTTCCTGTCAACATTCCACATTCAATTCGATGAAACAAGAATAGCCAACGATGTGTATTTTTCATGCCTTGTCGGTATATATGCCCCCAAAGTAACCACAGACAGAAGAATCATTTATTATTGTACCGAATCCGACCAGTCCCTTGCTATGTCCAAACAAGACCGCGAGAGTTTAATCATACGGTTCAACGCAAGCATGAAATGCAACAGACTGTTGCGACAAGAAAAAATCCACTATTACCTGTCACCACTTCCGTGGTGTATCCCTTCGGCAAAAACAAAAGAATGGCTCCCCGCCAAATACTTTTTTGAATACCTGTTTTTCTTCCGCCTGCAAGCATTCAAAGAATTATATTATGCTTTTTCCGCTATCCTGTCACATATGAATGAACCGGCTACAAAAGAAACCGACAACCAATGTAACAAGAAAACTACCAACCTAAAGGAATAATATTCATTACACAAGAAGATTCAGAGATACCACCTTCCCCATATCTTATAATACAATTTGATCAGATTAGCGTATTTATACAATATGTGATGTCTGTAAATCCCCCAATTCAAAAGCAGAGAAAAAGGATAGAACAAATTCAATTCGTACAAAACCTCCATAGGCCGGAACTCTCTGCAATGCTTCCTTATCAGATTTCTTTTAAACTTATCTATCGCATCATTACTTTCCCTTGTAACCCCTATTACAGCAGCATTATACACCACCGGCATCAACTTGTTCAAAATGAAACAGATATTTTCAGCATACAATTCCTGTTCCATGTGCTCATTAAAAACAGTCAAGATAAAAATAAAATCCTTTGCCGGCTTGTCAAAGTCCGTTTTCGCCTTATTCATGGTTGAGAAAGGATTTGAACGCCTGTAGAAATAAGTAAAAGAATTGACGGAAGCAAACGTTTCCACCTTTTTATACAGAAAATAGCACCACAAAAAGTCCTCAAACAAAATGCCCGTCCTGAAATAAATGGCATTCTCTGTCAGCACCTCCTTTCTGATCAATCTGTTGACCGGAGTGGATGTTATTTTCGAATCCAGAAACAGCTTGTTGATACGTATCCGTCCTTCCGTATATCTTTGCAAATCACTGTTTTTGTTTTCCATCCCTTCTGAATAAGAATCCCCCTGCACCAAGTCAACCCCCGGATATCTTTTCGTTTCCTCCCATAATTTCTCCAGGCAATTCTCATAAAGCATATCATCCGAATCTATAAAAAAAAGATAACCACCCCGGGATAGTTCTATTCCCTTGTTCCTTGCCGCAGAGACTCCTTCATTCCTCTCATTTCTCACGATTCTAAAACTGATGTTCCCTTTATATCCGGCCAGCTTTTCCTCTATCAGGCACATACTGTTATCCGGAGAGCAATCATCAATGATGATACACTCAAAACAATCAAAAGTTTGGTTGATTATGGAATCAAGACATTCTGATACGTATTTTTCCACCTTGTAAACCGGCATCACCACCGTTATCTCTTTCATCATTATCTGCTAATCATTATAAAATGCAATATTCGCAAAAACAAATGATACTCACAACATTCCAAAGACTTTAATTACTAAATATACCCATCTTCATCCCTTGAAACCCACTCTTTACTCCGAATACAGCCGACATTCCATAAAAAAACGGATATGGACAGGAATTTCAACAACTTCTTATTGGATATATAAAAAGAATACACTATTTTTACGGAAAAACAAATCAGGGGAATGAAAATAGTATATGTATACGACTCTATAGCCCGTATAGGAGGCATGGAGCGGATTTTAACAGATAAGATGAATTACTTGGCCGAAATTTATGGGCACGAGGTCTATCTTATCACTTCTTCCCAAGGCAATCATCCTCTTTCTTTCCCGTTATCCGACAAAGTGGAACATATCGATCTGGATACAAAGTTTCATTTGCAATACCAGCATCCGCTTCTCGAACAATTGAAAGTGGGATGGACTTTGAACCATAAATTCGAACAAAAATTAAAAAAAGAGATCAAGTTCATCAATCCCGATATCATATCAGGAAATACCAGTTTCAAAGCGGATTTGATCTGTAAATTAAACTGCAAGGCAAAGAAAATCATTGAATCGCATTGCGCCAAAATATACACCCGGATACCTGCAAACCGCAAAAAGAGTTTTTTTAAAGATATAAAAGACAGATACGTCAGCTACCAATGTTTCCGTGATGTAAAACGATACAGCGATGCTATAGTAACACTGACACAAGGAGATGCCGCCATGTGGGGACAACATCCGAATATACATATCATTCCGAACACCACCTCTATTGATATACAAACAATCAGCTCTTGTGAAGCTCCCCGTGTGATAGCGGCAGGCAGACTGACCTGGCAAAAAGGATTCGACAGACTGATCGACGCATGGAATATCGTGCAGAAACGCCACCCCGACTGGATACTGGATATATTTGGTGAAGGATTTTATAAGGATAGCTTAGCCCGGCAGATTAAAGACAGAAAGCTGGAACACTCCATCACAATTCATCCTTTTACACAAAACATAACGCAAGAATACCTGAACAGTTCCATTCTGACCCTAAGCTCCAATTACGAAGGTTTTGGACTGGTCTTGATCGAAGCTATGAGTCTGGGTGTTCCTTGTGTTTCTTTCGACTGTCCTTTTGGCCCATCGGAAATCATCAGAAACCAGGAAGACGGACTCCTCGTTAAAAACGGAGACATACAAGGATTTGCCAACGCTCTTTGCCACTTGATAGAACATGAAGCAGAAAGAAAAGCTTTTGGCAAAAGAGCTAAACAAAATATAAAACGCTACTCACTCCGAAACATCATGCCGCAATGGGAAATGTTGTTTCATAAACTGACTGAAAAATGACCATCGTTTATCTATACACAGCACTATGCACCGTGGGAGGCGCAGACCGGAGCATCATCCAAAAAGCGAACTATCTGGCTGACGAAATGCATCAGGATGTATTTATTATCACAGATTCACAAAAAGAACGACCGCCCGTTTTCCCGATATCTCCCAGAATCAGGCACATTGACATAGCGATTGATTTTGACAGACAGTATCATCACAACCTGTTAGTAAGAGGGTATTATTATTTTACCCTGATGTACCTGTACAGAAAGAAGCTGGAGTATTGGCTGAAAACCTTGAAGCCGGATATCGTCATCAGCACATTGGGCCGAGAATTGGATTTTCTGACACAACTGGACGATGGAAGCGTAAAAATAGGAGAATCCCATATAGCTAAACCGTACACTCGTAACCTGCATCTGATGGAACAACGGGGATTCCCATACAAGCAAATCGCACGGCATTGGAGAAAGAAACAGGAGGAAGCTGTAAAAAAACTGGACGCGCTGGTTGTTCTGACACAACATGATGCGGATAATTGGAAAGAAGTGAAGAAGGCTTGTGTCATACCAAACTTCTTACCTTTCTCACCCCAAAAAGGGAGTTCCTGCCTGGAAAAAAGAATCATCAGCATAGGAAGATACAGCGAACAGAAGGGGTATGACCGCCTGATTGAAGCTTGGATCAAAGTCAATCGGAAGCATCCCGACTGGCATATCTGCATTTACGGAGAAGGACAGGATAGGAACAGTCTGCAAGAGCTTATTGAAAAGCATCATATAGAAAACAGTTTTTCACTATGCCCTCCGACAAAAAACATTCAAGAAAAATATCTGGTAAGTTCCATATACGTCATGAGTTCACGATTTGAAGGATTACCGATGGCACTTCTGGAAGCGATGGCATGTGGTGTTCCCTGCATTTCATTCGACTGTCCATACGGACCTGCCGAGATTATCACTCCGGAAGAAGACGGAATACTGGTGAAGAACGGAAACACGGACGAACTGGCTGACGCGATATGCCGGCTGATAGAGGATACGGACAAACGCATACGGATGGGAAAGCAGGCCCAAAAGAATATCCAACGTTATTTACGCGAAGAAGTGATGAAACTGTGGGATGAACTATTCAACACTTTAACAACTACCCGACTATGAATATCATCTATCTCCTTTTCCACGGACTATCCCCTTACAGCGGCATCAGCAAAAAGATCCTGTATCAGGTTAAAGGCTTTGAAACATGTGGACACCAGGTCAGTTTATGCACATACAGCATAGCGGACAACGGCCACCGGGTAAGGATGATAAACGATGAAATAATAGACGACTACGGAACAGGCAAACCAGCTGCGGCGAAAAGGAGAGTTTCCTACCAATGCATATACCGCTATGCTGTAACACATCAAGTGGAATTAATCTACGTACGCTCTTTCCATAATGCAAATCCGTTCACCATCCGGCTGTTCAGCAAACTAAGGAAAGCCGGAATTAAAATAGCGATGGAAATACCCACCTATCCTTACGACAGCGAATACACCGGTTTTCCACTGACCACACGCCTGGGGATACAAGTGGATAAAGTATTCCGAAAGACACTGGCAAAACACGTGAACGCCATCGTCACTTTCTCAGACTATCACCGTATATTCGGCCAACGTACCATTCAGATATCCAATGGAGTTGACTTTGATTCCATCCCGCTGAAAAAGATGCTTTCTAAAAATACCTCTGTCATTCATCTATTAGGAGTGGCCGAAGTACATTATTGGCACGGTTACGACCGCCTGATAGACGGTTTGGGTAGATATTACCAAAACCCGGCAAACACAACCGTATTTTTCCACATCGCAGGCGGTATATGGAAATCCGAAATGCATGACTCACAACACGCTCCCGGATTTTATGAACTTATCAACAAATATCATATAGAGAAATATGTCATCTTCCACGGACAAAAAATGAATGAGGAACTAGACGAATTATTCAACGAAGCAGACTTTGCCATCGGCAGTCTGGCACGCCACCGCAGTGGCATCGACAAAATCAAAACATTAAAAAACAGAGAATATGCAGCACGGGGAATACCTTTTGTATATTCAGAAACAGATGGAGACTTTGACAAGATGCCTTATATACTGAAAGTTCCGGCCGATGAAAGTCCCATAGATATCCGCCGGCTTATCCGGTTCTATATGGAACTGGATCTGTCTCCTTGCAGAATAAGGGATTCCATTAAAAACCTGTCATGGAAAGAACAAATGATGAAAGTAATAAACAACCTGTAATACTCCCGCCTATGATCCGAATCGCCTATTGTACCCCCTCTCTCCATATCCCCGGAGGAGTGGAAAGGGTACTGACCACCAAAGCCAATTATCTAGCGGAGAATGGTAATTATGACATATATATTTTGCTGACTGACGGAAAAGGCAAGCCTCCCTGCTATACTTTATCGCCCAAAGTAAAAATCATCCAACTGAATATAGACTTTGAAGAATTATGGGAACTTCCTCTTTGGAAAAAAGTGCCGGTTTATCTGAAAAAACAAAGAATATACCGACGCAAGCTCTCTGCCGCTTTGTCTCACCTCAAACCGGACATCACAGTTTCTTTGTTACGACGGGAAATAAACTTTATCACTTCCCTCAAAGATGGAAGTAAAAAGATAGGGGAGCTACACGTGAACCGAAAAAACTATCGTAATTTTGAAAAGGACGAAAGCAACTTCATCAAGGAACTTTTTGCCAAATTATGGATGAAAAGTCTGGTGAGGCATTTAAAAAAGTTGGATAAGTTCGTTGTGCTGAGTGAAGAAGACAGAGTGAACTGGTCCGAACTGCAAAATGTAAAAGTTATCAGCAACCCTCTACCCTTTCAATCCGGAACATTCAGCGACTTGAACAATAAACGGATAACCGCAGCCGGAAGATATACTTATCAAAAAGGATTCGATTTGTTACTGGAAGCATGGAGCAAAGTCTGTGACCAGCATCCGGACTGGGAATTACATATATATGGCAAAGGGGATAAGACTGCATATCAAGTACTGGCCGGAAAATTGAAATTAAAGAACCTTTTTCTTGAAAATGCAACCCCGGATATGTTCTGTAAATACCGTGAAAGTTCTATCTTTGTATCAAGTTCCAGATTTGAAGGATTCGGAATGGTCATAGCGGAAGCAATGACATGCGGAGTACCTGCCGTGTCATTCGCCTGTCCATGCGGACCTAAAGATATCATCCGGGACGGGGAAGACGGACTATTGGTCGAAAATGGAAAAACAGAAGAACTGGCCGAAAAAATAAATTATCTGATTGAAAACAAACAAATAAGAAAAGAAATGGGGAAAAAAGCCCGTATCAATGTACAACGTTTTGCTGAAGATGTAATAATGCAACAATGGATTCAGCTATTCAACAACTTATTAAACGGAACAGAACAATGAAAACAGATTCCCCCTACGACAGAGGAGACATCCATATAAATAAAAACGACAAAGTGCTAGAAATAGGTCCGGGCCATAATCCGACGTATCGCTCCAACGTGATAGCCGAAAAATTTATTGACACCAATTACCACCGTTGCGGTGACGTGAAAATATACCCTCATCAGACCTTTGTACATGCCGATGGAGAAAACCTGCCCTTCAAAGACAAGGAGTTTGACTACGTAATATGCAATCAGGTATTGGAACACGTGGAACATCCCGAAGCTTTTGTCAAAGAATTATGCAGGGTAGCCCGACGGGGATACATAGAAACTCCCAGTCTGCTGGGCGAATACTTGTTTCCCAAAAAATCACATAAATGGGTTATATTGGATATAGACAACAAACTGGTCTTCTATGAAAAAAACAAGATGCCGGGAAACTATGAAAACGACTATGGAGAATTATTCCTGAATTATCTGCCTTTCCAATCCCTCCCCTACAAACTGCTGTGGCTGACGGAAGGAGATATAACCTTGAACCGCTATGAGTGGAAAGAGGAAGTGGAGATACTAGTCAATCCCGAAGATGAATACTACTCCTCTTTCTTCCTCAACAAATGGAACCGGGAAATGGTGGAGAAACTATATCCCCGCCGTTCCGCCCTGACGGAAATGAAAAAGATGATTCAAGCCCTGTTCTATATCCTCAAAAACAAATTCAAATCACGATTCAGTAATCACCGGAATCCGGTCACACTGTCCGAATATATAAAAACGCATGAAGTGGTACGCTGACTATTTATCCATCTATGACAAGCCTTTCACCCAAGCCCCACAAGCGGTTATCAACCAAGTGAAAGACAAGATCCGGCAGCTTGCAACTCATGCTCCGCTGGTTTCGGTGGTCGCCATCGCCCATAATGAAGAAAAGAGGATATTGAGCTGCCTGTGGTCTTTATGTGAAAACCAACATAACTATCCTGTAGAAATACTAGTCATCAATAATCATTCTACCGACCACACCGAAGAGGTACTAAAAGAATTAGGAGTCACCTACTTCAATGAATACCGGAAAGGTCCCGGTTTTGCCCGGCAATGCGGACTGAACCATGCCCGGGGGAAGTATCATCTCTGCATAGATGCCGACACCCTTTATCCGCCCCAGTACATCAGTACCATGATAAAGGTCTTACAGGACAAAGAAGTGGCAGGTGCATACGCCCTGTGGAGTTTTCTTCCTAATGAACATCATTTAGGACTTTTCTTCTATGAAACACTGCGTGACCTCTATTTGAAAATACAAAATCTGAACAGACCGGAACTCAATGTACGTGGAATGGCTTTTGCCTTCCACACGGAAACAGCCCGGAAAGAAGGATTCCGGACAGACATACTCCGCGGAGAAGACGGCTCCCTGGCACTGGCATTGAAAAAATACGGAAAATTAAGATTCGTCACCGCCCGCAAAGCCCGTGTCCTTACCGGCTATGGTACTGTCTCGGCCGACGGATCCCTGTTTAGCAGTTTCAAAAAACGAGCCATAAAAGGTTTAAGAAGCTTCACGGCTCTTTTCTATAGCAAAAACAATTACGAGGACGAAGATTCTAACCTGATAAAGTAACGACAGATGAAAATAGCAATAGAAGCCCAACGCATCTTCAGAAAAGAAAAGCATGGCATGGACTATGTAGCTCTGGAAACCATCCGGGAACTGCAAAAGATAGACAAACAAAACGAATACTTCATACTGGTCAGCCCGGGAGATGATATTTGTTTGCAGGAATCCGCCAACGTGCATATCGTGACCGTCAACTGGCCGTCCTATCCGCTTTGGGAACAGATAGGACTGCCGTTGGCTTTGAGAAAAATCAAACCCGACCTGCTGCACTGCACAAGTAACACTGCCCCTGTGTATGGAAACATTCCACTGGTGCTTACACTGCACGACATTATCTTTCTAGAAAAAAAACAAGGCAAGAACCAGTCCATGTACCAAAGACTGGGACGTTTCTACCGAAGAATCATTGTTCCCCAAATTCTTACTAGATGCAAAAGAATCATTACCGTTTCTCATTTTGAATGCAACCGCATCAGTCATTTCCTGCACATTGACAGACAACTGCTTGTCGCCGTACACAACGGCTATTCACAACATTTCATACCCATACGGAACGCACAAGCCACCACTGCCCGATACATAAAGAAACATCCTTACCTGTTCTTTTTAGGAAATACCGATCCCAAGAAGAATACGGCAAGGGTATTGCAGGCATACGGTATTTATTTAAAAAAATCCCGTCAGCCCCTTCCCTTGCTTATCGCCGACCTGAAAGAAGAGATCATAGACGAATATCTGAACCGGCAAGGATTACAAGAAATAAAAAAAATGCTGTATCATCCCGGATACATTCCAAACACAGAACTACCCGCTGTTTATAGTGGAGCATCCGTCTTTATATACACGTCTTTACGCGAAAGTTTCGGCATCCCCATTCTGGAGGCGATGGCCTGCGGAACTCCCGTCATCACCTCAACCACTTCCGCCATGCCCGAAATCACAGGACCGGAGGGTATTCTGGTCAATCCGTTCGAACCGGAGGAAATTGCTTCCGCCCTCCTTCATTTAGAAGAAAATGCGGAATTCTATGAGTCACAAACTGCATATGGATTAGAAAGAGTCCGTCAGTTCTCATGGGAGAACACAGCCAGAGAAATATTGAAAATATATAAAGAAATACTAGCATGAACACCCTTGAAATCCTCTTCTTCATCCTCCTGTTCATTGTATTCTACACCTATGTGGGATACGGAATCCTGTTGTGGATATTGGTAAAAATAAAACAAAGTTTTCTTTTCTTCTACGATACGGACGAACCGGAGCAAGAAACCTGCCGGAACGGCAACAACACCGCCCTGCCCGAAATCACCCTGTTCATCACCGCCTATAATGAGGAACAGGTAGTAAACGGAAAGATGAAAAACTGCCACGAACTGGATTATCCCAAAGAGAAACTGCATATCGTATGGGTAACGGACGGCAGCAATGACCGAACCAATGAAAAATTAAAAGCGTATCCCGATGTCACCCTATTGTTCGTCCCCGAAAGAAAAGGAAAAACAGCCGCTATGAACCGGGGAATGGGATTTGTCACCACGCCTTTGGTCATATTCACAGACGCCAATACATTTATTAATCCGCAGGCCGTTCGCGAGATAGTAAAATGTTTTAACCATCCGCAGGTGGGATGCGTGGCAGGAGAAAAACGGGTAGACATGTACAGTACCGGAGGAGCTGTTTCCGGAGGAGAAGGATTGTACTGGAAATATGAATCATGGCTGAAAAAAATGGATTATCAGCTCTATTCCGCCATAGGTGCTGCCGGAGAATTATTTGCCATCCGCACCCCGTTATATGAGGAAATGCCTGAAGATACCCTACTGGATGATTTTATGCTGTCCCTGCGTATCGCCATGAAGCAGTATACGATAGCATATTGTGATACGGCATATGCCTTGGAAAGCGGATCGACCGATATGAAAGAAGAAGAGAAAAGAAAAATACGTATCTCAGCAGGAGGATTGCAGTCCGTCTATCGTTTGAAAGAACTGCTAAATCCTCTACGTTATGGAATCCTCAGTTTTCAATATGTCTCCCACCGCGTACTGAGATGGTCGGTAACCCCGGTTGCCTTGTTTCTGCTCTTTCCCTTGAATATCCTGCTGGTTGTCTGTAGTGAGAGCCATCCGGTTTACTTTCTTTTTCTTCTGCTGCAATCCGCATTCTACCTCGGGGGAGTTTATGGCAGCTTCCTGTCTGCCAAGTCCGTAAAGAACAAATTGCTTTATATTCCCTACTATTTCCTGTTCATGAACATCAATGTGATAAAAGGTTTCTTCTATTTGAAAAGACATGCCGGCGGAACATGGGAAAAATCCCGCAGGGCATAATATTTACTCACCAAAATATTTTTCTATCATCTCACGCAAAGCGGGAGCCATAATCGGCTTGGCCATATAATCGTCACATCCGGCTTCAAAAGCCTTGTCACGGTCACTGTCATACGCATTGGCGGTAAGAGCTATGATGGGAAGTGTCCCCCCTTTCAGACGAATTCTTCTGGTAGCTTCCAAACCGTCCATAACAGGCATCTTTATATCCATCAAAATCATATCGGGTCGGCAACCCTCAAATTTCTCAATAGCCTCCTGCCCATCGTGGGCACGGTAAACTTCATACTCCTTTCTTAAAATTATAGATAATAAGAGGTAATTACTTTCCGTATCTTCAGCTACCAAAATCTTTTTCATTTCTTCTTTTCATTGATTACCTTGCAAAATTACGATATAAAATGATATAAACAATATTTTTTTTGTATATTTGCTGTCAGTAACAAATATCACGCATCTAAATTCGCTAAGAGAAACAGTATATTGAGAATCATACTATTAATATGAAAATTCCGAGTAATATATTGCACGATAAGCAGTATGCAGACAAAATTCTGGAAATTACGGCTGATACTATGTTTTTCGTATATAAAGACGGCACCTGTTTAGACTTCAAGGCTAATACGACGGACTTCTTTATAAAAGAACAAGATATTATAGGGAGAAATATATTCTCTTATTTCCCTGTGGAAACGGCACGGGAGATGTATGCGGAATTCACCAAAGTACGGGCAGGAGACAAACTTTCCGCACGGAATTACAAATTAATATTGGAAGATGACGTAAAATACTACAAATGTATTATCAGCAAGTATGATGAGGAGCATTTTCTTTTTCAATACAGGGATATCACAGGCCGGAGTGTCGTCAGGCTGAAACTGGAAAAAAAGCAAAAAGATTTGTGCGAAATAGAAAAAGCCGCAAGAATAGGATTATGGGCATACGATTCGTCCACACGGTTCTTCACTTATTCGGGATACACCCGGATATTCTGTAACGATGAGGAACAGAAACAGATTTCCATAGATGAATACATGAACTATATGCACCTTGATGACAAGGCCCGTTTCAGTCAATGGCTGGAAGAAAATCTGAAGGAGAAGGATGCTTCCAATACCATAAACTACAAACTCCTTATTGACGGAAAGACCGTCAACATGAGAATAAAAACATATCATAAAGAGGTATATATGCAAAGGACCGTATTGGAAGGATATATACAGAACACATCCGAGATTGTTTGGAAAGCAGAACGCTCCAACCAGCTGAAATCTGCCTTCCTTGCCAATATGAGCCATGAAATCCGTACACCGTTGAATGCCATTCTAGGATTCTCACGCATTATAGCTGAAACGGAAAACGCCGAGGAAAGATTGCAGTATTACGATATTGTAGAAAAAAACAACATGCGCCTGCAGGAACTTATCAACGAGATTTTGGACCTGTCGAAGATTGAATCGGGCATGATGGAATTCAACTATGCGCCTGTATCCCTTTATACTTTATGTGAGGATGTAAAAAACACGTATAGTTTCAGGTGTCAGCCTGGGGTGGAGCTTGTTTTCGAAGAGTCCGATCCGTCACTGGTTATCTCGACAGACAGGAACCGCTTGTTCCAGGTTTTCTCCAACCTGATAGGTAATGCTACAAAATTCACAGCCAAAGGTTCTATCAGCTTCGGATATAAATTGACGGAAAAAGAAATTGTTTTTCATATAGCCGATACCGGAAGCGGTATTTCCGATGACAAGATAGACAAGATATTCGACCGTTTCATCATGGCCAACAACCAGGTGCAAGGTACAGGACTGGGGCTTTCCATCAGCAAAATCATTGTAGAAAAGTTAGGAGGAAAAATAGCTGTACAATCAAAAATGGAAACCGGAACCACATTCACTTTTACATTGCCTTACATTTCAGCAAACGGAGATATGAAATGGGAGGAAAAACTTCCACCAGCTTCCGTTAAAGACAACAGCAGAACTTCCCATCAGGAGATGACCATCCTAGTGGCGGAAGACTATCAAAGCAATTATGACTTAATAGAGGCTATGATCGGAAAAATATACAAACTGGTGCATGCTCATGACGGCATGGAGGCTATCATATTCTATGAACAATACAAACCCGACTTGATTTTGATGGATATAAAAATGCCTAACATCAATGGTCTGGACGCCACCAGAGCCATCCGGGAAATGTCTGCCGACGTACCTGTCATCGCTGTAAGCGCATACGCATATGAAAAAGACAAAATAGCTGCCATAGAAAGCGGATGCAATGATTTTTTAACCAAACCGGTATCTGCCGACTTATTGAAAATGACTATAAACAAGTATCTAAAACAAAAGTAATTTATGGGAAGATTAGCCGTATACAAATTTGCCTATTTTTTATCTATCCTGTTCACAATCTTCATTCTGGGACTTTCCATCTTCGCTTATTTCTCAGGTAAAATAAATCCGGTAGAGAATATGTTCGCCGCGTACGTTGCTTTAAGCAAACCTATACTGGTGGTTGTCAATACGATATTATTTACTTACTGGCTCATCAGACTCCGGTATTGGTTATGGATTCCATTGACGGGGCTGATGGTAAACTACGAATACATCACTTCCATGTACCAAATTTATAACCCTACCAAGTATGCTAACGAAAACAGACTGAAAATAGTGACTTACAATGTCCACTCATTTGGAAATGAAATCACGGGATTCTCCGCCAAAGAGTTTGCCGAGATGATGAACAAGGAGGAAACGGACGTACTTTGTTTTCAGGAATATAGAGGTAATGGCGACTTTACGGAACAGGATTTACAGAATACGTATGCTAAAACATTCCCTTACTCGTTTATCCCCGAAGGATTGAGTCAGGCCATTTACAGCCGCTACCCCATCAAACAGTCACAAACAATAGAATTTCCGAATACCAATAACGGAGCCATCTGGGCCGACCTGGATGTAAAAGGTATGACGATACGCATCATCAACGTGCACATGCAGACTACCAACTTTGACAGAATGCGTTCCAAAGCAGCACAGGCTCGGGGAGCACAAGATGAGGAACAGGAAAGAGCCATTTATCTGGACTATTCTGACAACTTCCGGGAAAATACTGTCAGACGTGCCGGACAGGCTGAACAAATCAGTTCGCTAATCAATGCCACGGAATATCCCTTGATTGTATGCGGTGACTTCAATGACCCTCCGGGAACTTTTACTTATGAAACGCTGAAAAGCGGCTTGAAAGACGGATTTCAAACCGCAGGAGAAGGGTACGGAGCCACTTACCGGGGGTTCACCATTTACTACGGATAGACTACTTGTTCCATTCCACCTTATTGGAAGGTATAAAATATAAGGTGATTCCTTATGATATGAGTGACCATAACCCGGTATATCTGGAGGTGGGACTTTGATAAATCACTTCTTCAAAGCTACCGAGAAAAAGAAAGTGGAACCTTTCCCCTCTTCAGACTCAAACCATAAATGCCCACCATTCTTAACAGCGAAATCCTGACATAACAACAAGCCTAATCCGGAACCTTCCTCATTATTCGTTCCGTATTTGCTGAAATGAGTTTCCGTGTTCAACAATTTCTTTTGATCTTCCTCACCCATGCCTTTTCCAGTATCTTTTACACTGACTATGACTTTATCACCCTCTATTCCAGCATTAACCAGAATTTCGGAATCATTATAGCTGAACTTGATCGCATTGCTGAGAAGATTACGCAAGATAGTCTTCATCATATCCATATCGGCATGTACCTCAATCTTTCCGTGCACCGGGAAGTTCACCTTTATATTCTTCATACCGGCTACCAGATTGAAAATTTCGATAACCGAAGCAATATTCCCCACAATATCAAAGTCCTGATAAACGACATTCAGCTTGCCTATCTGGCTTTTAGTCCATTTCAGCAAATTATCCAGCAAAGAGAAAACATCCTCCGTACTTTGATTGGCCATGCTCAGCATATCAAACATTTCCTTACCGATCTGTTCGGACGGAAGACTGAGTATCAACATATTGAGCACCATCTTAATGGATCCCATGGGTGAACGCAGGTCATGCGCGATAACAGAATATAACTTGTCGCGCCCCATAATAATCTTACGCAGTTCTTCCGTCTGCTCCATGATGATCCGTTTGGCGGCAACCAGGGATATCTGATGAGTAACACGGATCACAAGCTCTTCCTTATTAAAAGGTTTGGATATAAAATCATTCGCACCTACCTTGAAACCCTTCACTATATCGGCGGTGGTATTCAAAGCTGTCAGAAATATAATAGGAATATGTTGTGTTTCCGGATCGGCTTTCAATCGTTCGGCAACTTCAAAACCATTCATCTCGGGCATCATGACATCCAACAAAATCAAATCGGGGCGGGCATTGACCGCCTGAGATAATGCCTCCTTTCCATTACCGGCAGTTATCACCTTAAACTTCTCGTTTGTTAACAACACTTTTAACAACAAGACATTAGAAACCACATCATCCACAACTAAAACAGTGTACTCAGAATGACTTATTACAACATTTACATCCGATGTCATAGGTATATATTATTTAGCCAGAACACTTTTAAAATAATCAATCACTTTCGTCAGCCCCTCTTCCAGATGAATGTGAGGCTCCCAATCCAGCTTTTCTCTTGCCAGAGTAATATCCGGCCTGCGCTGACGAGGGTCATCATGAGGTAAAGGTTCGAAAATAATGTTAGAATGAGAACAGGTCAGTTCCAATATCTTCTGAGCCAGTTCGAAATATGGAAAATTCGCAAGGGTTACCGATATTCACCGGTCCTGTGAAATGATCTTCCGTAGCCATCATACGTATCATTCCTTCCACCAGATCATCTATGTACTGAAAACTACGCGTCTGTTTTCCGTCTCCATAAATGGTTATATCTTTATCTAGCAATGCCTGTACCACAAAATTGGAAATTACACGTCCGTCATCGGTCAGCATATTAGGACCATACGTATTGAATATGCGGATTATTTTTACCAAAACAGCCATGTTGACGGTAATAATCCATGCACAAAGTCTCGGCACAACGTTTTCCTTCATCATAACAAGACCGGTAGCCTATGGGATTCACATTCCCCCAATCTCCCTCCCTCTGGGGATGCGACAACGGATCACCATACACCTCACTGGTAGAAGCCTGAAGTATTTTTGCTTTGTTACGCTTCGCCAGTCCCAACATATTAAACGTGCCGAAGACAGCCGTCTTCGCCGTTTTGATAGCATCATGCTGATAATGTATAGGAGAGGCGGGACATGCCAGATTGTATATCTCGTCCACATCCGTCCAAAACGGATTAATTATATCGTGTTCTATCAGTTCAAAGCGCGGATGCCCGGTCAGGTAACTTATATTCTCTTTACTCCCCGTGAAAAAGTTGTCTAAACATATAACAATATTACCTTCCTCTATCAGACGAGTGCATAGATGTGACCCTATAAATCCTGCGCCTCCCGTTACTAGGATTCTTTTCATTCCCCTTATTTTTACTTTATTTTATGTTTAGCAAAAATAATTGATTCCCTTCACTTGTGCAAACATTTAAAACAAGATTATTCGTTATCTTTGCAAATACTTTGTCAAAATGAGATTTATATGAAGAAATATCCTTGTGTATTAAGTATAGCAGGCTCCGATTGCAGCGGAGGAGCCGGTATACAGGCTGACCTGAAGACAATCTCCGCCTTGGGTGGTTATGCTGCGACAGCCATTACTGCAATCACCGTACAAAACACTTTGGGAGTACGTGCCATACATCCCGTACCACCGGTATATGTGCGTGGCCAGATAGAAGCCGTAATGGAAGATATCCGTCCGGATGCTGTTAAAATAGGTATGATTAATGATGTGGAAATAGTCAAGACCATAGCCTCCTGCCTTCGTACATACCGGCCCCGCTTCGTTGTGTTCGATTCCGGTCATGGTATCGACCAGCGGACACCGACTGATAGAAGAGGACGCCATCAGTGCACTGACCCGGGAACTGATGCCTCTGGCCAGCCTGATTACACCCAATCTGAGTGAGGCGGAAGTATTGACGGAACACCGCATAGGCTATGTGGACGAAATGAAAGCTGCCGCATCGGAATTATTAAAGTTCGGTTGCGGATCCGTTTTACTGAAAGGAGGACATTTGGAGGGCGACAAGATGTGCGATGTATTACAAATAGTTGGAGAAGACAAGCCTCATCTCTTTATTTCAGACAAGATAGAAAGCAAAAACACACACGGAACAGGATGTACTCTTTCTTCCGCCATTGCTACTTTTCTGGCACTGGGATATGATATGCCGCAGGCCGTAGAACATGCAAAAGCATATGTCACCAAAGGCATCCACGCCGGGAAAGACGTGCATATAGGCGAAGGACACGGTCCGCTGAATCACTTTTACGCACCTGTCCCGATGAAAATAATGAAATAATTTGTCTATGCGCTAATTACCATGCGGTACATAACGCAGCATATTAGCAAATTGCCTCATTATTATTCCGTAGTTCCGAAAGAAATAATTAACTTTGCAACGTTTTTAAACCAAAATAGGAAAAATATGAAAGCATTTGTATTCCCCGGACAGGGAGCACAGTTTGTAGGTATGGGTAAAGACCTGTACGAAAACTCGGCTTTAGCCAAAGAACTTTTTGAAAAAGCAAACGACATTTTAGGATACCGTATCACAGACATCATGTTTGAAGGTACTGACGAAGACTTGCGCCAGACTAAGGTAACTCAGCCTGCCGTTTTTCTGCACTCGGTAATTTCCGCTCTTTGCATGGGTGATGATTTCAAACCTGAAATGACTGCCGGACACTCGCTAGGCGAATTTTCCGCATTGGTTGCAGCCGGAGCATTGTCTTTCGAAGATGGTCTGAAACTGGTTTATGCACGTGCTATGGCTATGCAGAAAGCTTGTGAGGCACAACCCTCTACGATGGCTGCCATCATTGCGTTGCCTGACGAAAAAGTAGAAGAAATCTGTGAAGCGATTTCTAAAGAAGGAGAAGTGGTAGTGGCTGCCAATTATAACTGCCCGGGACAAATTGTCATCTCAGGTTCTATCGAAGGGATCAACAAGGCTTGCGAGCAAATGAAAGCTGCCGGTGCTAAACGCGCCCTGCCGTTGAAAGTGGGAGGCGCCTTCCACTCTCCGCTGATGAACCCCGCCAAAGTGGAACTGGAAGCTGCTATCAACGCTACTGAAATTCATACTCCGAAATGCCCAGTATATCAGAATGTGGACGCTTTACCTCACACAAATCCCGCTGAAATCAAGGCAAATCTGGTGGCTCAGCTCACCGCTTCCGTACGCTGGACCCAGACTGTGAAGAATATGGTTGCCGATGGTGCCGATGACTTTACTGAATGCGGACCGGGTGCTGTACTGCAAGGACTGATCAAGAAAATTGATGGATCGGTCAACGCACACGGTATTGCTTGATAAATAAATTTCAGTTATTATAAATTTTATACGGATTACCGGAATATGCTGAGTAATCCGTATTTTTTTATGGCATTTCACAAAAATATTCGTAAGTTTGTCGGTATCTAAACGAGATCAGACTATGAATGAATTTAAATATAACATTGGTTATGCCCTGAGCGGAGGATTTATAAAAGGATTTGCCCATTTGGGGATTATGCAGGCTTTGCATGAACATGGCATCAAGCCGGAAATACTTTCCGGAGTAAGTGCAGGTGCTCTTGCCGCCGTCTTCTATGCCGACGGCAAAGAACCTTTTCATATTGTTGAACTTTTTGAGCACCATTCATTCAAAGAACTGACCACTTTTTCTATCAACAAACAAGGTCTGCTGAAACTGGACAGTTTCATTGATTTCTTAAACAGCAACCTGGAGTCGAAAATGATAGAAGAACTAAAAATCCCCACTATTATTACCGCTACCGATTTGGATCACGGACGCATCGTTTCTTTTAAAAAAGGGAAAATAGCCGAAAGGCTGGCTGCTTCCTGCTGTATGCCTATCTTGTTTGCCCCCATACGCATCAACAATACATATTATGTAGATGGAGGAATCTTGATGAACCTGCCGGTAAGCCCCATCCGCAAAGAATGCGAGAAAGTGATAGCACTCAATGTAGACCCGCTGGTAGCAGATGAATATAGCAAGAATGTGGTAAGCATCGCACTCAGAGCCTATCATTTTATTTTCCAAGCCAATACACTGCCTCAAAAAGGGATTGCAGATTTGCTGATCGAATCATACGGACTGGAAGAATACAGCAACAGGGAGCTGGAAAGAGCCGAAGAGATATTCGAAAAAGGATACAATACGGCAACGGAACTCCTGGACAGATTACTCCTGGAGAATGGAACGATTTGGAGATAAACAAAAAAAAGAATAAAATGGATACACAAGAAAAAATTATTATCTATCAGGTATTCACCCGTTTATTCGGGAACAACAGCCTGCGTTGTAAGCCTAATGGTTCTTTGGAGGAAAACGGTTGCGGAAAAATGGCCGATTTCACGACAAAGGCTTTAAGCGAGATCAAAACACTGGGTGCTACACATATTTGGTATACAGGTATCATTGAACATGCTACCCAAACCAATTATACCCGCTATGGTATCAAACCCGATCATCCTGCAGTAGTAAAAGGAAAGGCCGGATCACCGTATGCCATCAAGGATTATTATGATGTAGACCCTGACTTGGCAACCAGTATCCCGGACCGTATGAAAGAGTTCGAGAATCTGGTAAAACGAAGCCACAAAGCCGGATTGAAAGTCATCATTGATTTTGTCCCCAACCATGTAGCCCGCCAATATGGTTCAGACGCCAAGCCTGAAGGAGTAACCGATTTGGGTGAAAAAGATGATATGACAAAAGCATTCAGCCCCAACAATAATTTCTATTATATTCCAGATACAAAACTGGAAGGTAATATCGACCTGCACCGTGGCGCAGCGGAACCTTACATAGAATTTCCGGCAAAAGCAACCGGTAATGACCGTTTTGACGCATGGCCCAACTCCAATGACTGGTATGAAACTGTGAAACTGAATTATGGTATAGACTACATGAACGGTCATAGCCGCCACTTCGAACCGATTCCGGACACATGGGTAAAGATGCGTGACATCCTACTGTTCTGGTCTGCCAAAGGCATTGACGGATTCCGCTGTGATATGGCAGAAATGGTTCCTGTAGAATTCTGGGGATGGGTGATTCCGCAAATCAAAGCCGAACATCCGGAACTGATATTTATCGCCGAGATCTATAATCCGGGAGAATACAGGAATTATCTGTTCAATGGTAAATTCGACTATTTATATGACAAAGTAGGTCTGTATGATACGCTACGCGCCATTACCTGCGGATGGGAATCGGCAACTGCTATTCCACAACGCTGGCAAAGCTTGGGAGGTATCGAAAAACGAATGCTCAATTTCCTGGAGAATCATGACGAGCAGCGCATAGCTTCCGATTATTTTGCCGGAAACGGCTCGAAAGCCATCCCCGCAATGATTGTATCGGCTTGCATGAATACCAACCCAGTCATGATTTACTTCGGGCAGGAATTGGGAGAACATGGCATGGATACGGAAGGTTTCAGCGGGCGTGACGGAAGAACTACTATCTTTGATTACTGGAGTGTGGACAGCATACGCCGCTGGCGCAACGGAGGCAAGTTTGACAATAAATTCCTGAATGAGGATGAAAAGCAATTGAAACAATTCTATACCCGCCTGCTGAATATATGCAACAGTGAAAAAGCCATACGGGAAGGTGTGTTCTTTGACTTAACCTATGCCAATCTGGCCGGATGGGTGTTCAACGAACATAAGCAATACGCCTTTTTACGAAAACAGGATGATGAACTGATATTAATTATGGTCAACTTTGACTCCATACCGGCACGTTCAGCCGTCAATATTCCGCAACATGCGTTTGATTATTTAGGCATCCATCGTTATGGAGAATATGAGGCAACCGAATTGCTGACCGGAAACACAGAAAAGCTCACTCTTATGCCGGACAAAACAACTCCCGTATTACTAGATGGAATGAATGGAAAAATTCTGAAATTCAAGCTATAGTTTCCCACTACAGATTACTCAGATTAACACAGATACAGATTGAAATAATCAATAAATCGTATTTCAATCTGTGTAATCTGTAGTGAAAAAATATTTTAATTCTAGGAAAATACAAATTCTTTCATTGTCCTATCTCTTCAACAGACCAATTTTCAAGTTCAGTTTAAAATAATAGACTCCGTTCTCACGTTCCAGATATCCATATTTATCTTTTTCAGTGGAACTTTTCTCAAACCGGGAATTAACAAACAGGAAATCGGCAAAGACCTGACGGTCAGCCTTCTGATAACAAAGTATCTCTCCATTACCATCTACAAACAGAAAACCGGATATAGCAGAATCTATCCCATTAAAGATCTTGGCAGGACGCATTCCCAAAGCCAAAGCCATAAGAAACAGCTTCATCTTATATTCATAATAACTATGCTTATGAATCAATTCATCCTTTATTTTCAACGGATTGATTTGTTTGATTGCTTCTATCAGGTCACTAACTTTGGATATGCCATCCAAATGCATGACACGCAACATCTCGCCCAACATACGGGGAAAATGAAGATCTATCATGCAAAGATTACTGCGGAATACTTTATCGGCCACATCATTATATTTCAAGATTCCTCCCAAACGTTCTATCATCAACATACGCCCTGCCACATCATCTTCTTCACCAAAAGCATTAATTTTGTTTACGGTAGGAGTAGCGAATTTAACACCTGTCTGCTCGAACTTCAAATTGGCGGCACGCCCTCCATCCAACAACGGGAACATAGTCCCCAAACGGGAACGAACGCAAAAACCTACCAACGGGGCCTCTATACCGTAAAAAGCAACATAAAAATCAGTACGGTCATCCGTCTTTGCTTCCAAGTCATAAATGGCGACTTCATCCAAAAATTCTTCCACACCGTCGGGAGACATCACATCATTCTCGCGACTCTCTTTGACAGCAGCAAAAACCAACTCTGCCACAGCCGCAAAATCCTCACGAGGTATCTGCTTATCTATCTTTTCCCCACAAATACGTACGGTCGCCTCATCCTCCAGAATATAACGGCGTGTCCCGTCATGTTCCTCACGCTGTACCATCGCCACAGGAAACTTTTGCACTTCATTCCTTTTCACATCAGGCGTACCTGCATACACATATCCGTCCGCTAACAAGCGGAAAAAGGCGTAAAGCTCGCCCCACTCTCTCTTTGTCGCTTCAAATGCCATATATTTTCTCTTTTTACTATCGTCAGCTATTTTTTAACGGCTGCAAAGATACGCAAAAGAAGTCTTAAAAAACAGGTTTTCGAGAAATACAAATATTAAACAATGTTATATAGCATACTTTTTAAGTCTGATTATTTGCTATTTTCCAAAAAGTCCGTATCTTTGCAATGTGTTTTTCATAGTATTAGATTTAAGGTTAACAAAGGTTGGAGCAAGGCGTTGCTCCTTTTTTATTTTATCCCCCTTATTTTTATGATAAAACAAGTATTTCTTTTAATCCACAAACCTCGATCTATCTTAAATCAGTTCTCAACAAAATCCCTCCGAATAGGATAATCAGGTAGAAATTTATGAAGGGAACACGGATGTCATTTATATTCCAATTGAACCGATGAATTAGCATTTATCAACAAATGTATCACAAATCACTGCATTTCTATAAACCTGTTCCTTATCCAGTTTGTTCTAAATGGCAAAGACAATCTTTATAAATGATAGAATCATGAAATTAAAAAAAGGAAGTATTGCATTACTAACATTGGCAGGTATGTTCTATATGAGCGTACAAAAAGCGGATGCATGCACGCGTGCCGTCTATATCGGACCGGACAATATGGTAATAACTGGACGTACAATGGATTGGAAAGAAGATATTATGAGTAATATCTATGTTTTCCCCAGAGGAATACAACGTGCAGGATATAATAAAGAAAATGCCGTGAAATGGACTTCAAAATACGGCAGCGTCATTGCAACAGGATATGATATAGGTACGTGTGACGGAATGAATGAAAAAGGATTGGTTGCCAGTCTGTTATTTTTGCCAGAATCCGTCTTTGACCGTCAGGGAGATACACGTCCTGTCATGGGAATCAGTATATGGACACAATATGTACTGGACAATTTTGCCACCGTACATGAAGCTGTCGAGGAACTGAAAAAAGAATCATTCCGCATTGATGCTCCCCACATGCCCAACGGTTCAGCTTCCACTCTTCACCTGGCTATTACAGATGAAACAGGAAATACAGCGGTTCTGGAATATCTGGACGGGAATTTAAGCATACACGAAGGAAAAGAATTCCAAGTGATGACCAATTCTCCACGATATGATTATCAGTTAGCTATCAATGATTACTGGAAAGAAATAGGAGGATTGCAAATGCTGCCGGGTACAAACCGTTCCAGCGACCGCTTTGTGCGTGCCTCTTTTTATATACATGCAATCCCTCAGACTCCGGACGCTAAAATAGCTGTACCCAGTGTACTCAGTGTGATGCGTAATGTATCCGTCCCCTTCGGAATTACCACACCGGACAAACCTCATATATCTTCCACCCGCTGGCGCTCTGTATCCGATCAGAAGAATAAAATATATTATTTTGAATCGGTCATGACTCCTAATCTATTTTGGTTGGATTTGAAAAAAATCGACTTTAGTCCCAAAGCCGGAATCAAGAAACTGCCTCTCACCAACGGAAAGATTTATGCAGGGGATGCCGTAAAAGATTTAAAAGACAGCGACTCATTCGTCTTTTTATTTCAAACCCCTGTGATGTAAAATAGTAAAATCAGTATGACGTTCATGCCTCATGAAAATCGGTTGAGAGCCTCGTGAACGTCATACATTTTTACGAATGTGCTCCCCCTCTGGCATTAAGTATCTTTTAAAATTCGTTGTTTTATAATAATACAAAAGCAATCATTTCCTCTCTGCTTCCTCATTACAAAAGAATAATTTATCTTTGAACGGATTTTAATATCCCATCAAAATCAGAACAAAAATAAAATAACTATGGAACAACCATCACTCAACGACCATAATAAACAGGAGTACCCTCCCATGCATACCACAGAGCATGTCATAAACAGGACAATGGTCAATCTTTTCGGATGCGGACGAGCAATATCCGCCCATATAGAACGCAAAAAAAGCAAGCTGGATTTTGCGCTGCAAACATGTCCGGAAGAAACGGATATTACAAGAATAGAAAACACCGTAAACGAAGTATTGCGAAGAAATTTGCCCGTTACAATGGAATTTATCTCTCAAGAGGAAGCTATAGGACGTTTTGACATGAAACGCTTACCGGAAAAAGCTTCCGAAACCGTACGGATTGTAAAAGTCGGCGATTACGACGAATGCCTCTGTATAGGTCAACACGTGAAAAATACGTCCGAAATAGGTACATTTAAAATTATAAGCTACGACTATAAAGACGGAATCTTCCGTATGCGGTTCAAGCTGATATAGAACGACTGTCAATCTGTCCCCCCTAAAATTACAAATTGGCAGTAGTCTTGACAATCAAATGTTTAAAGAGGCTTACCAACTTTTAATGCAAAGGTTTTAATCTTTAAGAAAACCTTTATAGGTTTAAAAGAGTGCAATATAAACCGCATATCATCGAACTAATGGTATGCGGTTTGCATTATGGATAGTGAATGACAAAACCGAAAGGTGAAGGAATTCAGAAATAAACAAAATGTTTAACCAAAACCTATAGGAGATTAAGATTATGATGCCAGTAAGAAGATCAAACCAAACATGGTTACCAAGTATTTTTAATGATTTCTTTGATAACGACTGGATGGTAAAAGCCAATGCAACAGCTCCCGCCATCAATGTTATTGAAAGTGACAAAGACTACAAAGTAGAAGTCGCCGCTCCGGGAATGACCAAAGAAGACTTCAAGATTCATATCAACGAAGACAACGACTTGGTTATCTCTATGGAAAAGAAAACAGAAAGTACTGAAGGTGATAAAGAAGGCAAGAAAGAAAGCCGTTACTTGCGTCGCGAATTCTCTTATTCTAAATTTCAACAGACATTGATCCTGCCTGATGATGTAGATAAAGATAAAATTGATGCAAAAGTAAACGATGGTGTATTAACTATCGAGCTGCCGAAGCGTACGCCGGAAGACAAAGAAAAAGCAGCTAAGGTTATCGAAGTTAAATAACATGCTCTCAAATTCAGAAAAGAGGGATTGCCTATGAAAGGGCAGTTCCTCTTTTGTTTTTATAAAAGTCCGTTTCTATTTACTATAGGTTCATCGTAACCTTACAACCCAAAGATATAAATCTTTCACCTGCAAGATCTATAATCTTCCGGGGGTAAGATCTATAATCTTCGCATTGCATCCTCCCTTCCCTATTCTGGTCCATATTGTCGGCTGTCTTTACGCACTATACCTCGCTAATGTCTACTTAACATATTTATCCAACACTTTTTCCAAGGCATTTTGTGAAACCGGCTTAGTCAGAAAATCATCGCATCCGGCTTCTATAGCTCTGTCTTTGTCGGACTCAAAAGCAAAGGCAGTCAAAGCGACAATAGGCACTTCTTTTGAATAAGAACGAATCAGGCGCGTAGCCTCCAGCCCATCCATATGGGGCATCTTGATATCCATCAAAATCAAGTCAGGCTGATGTTCTTTAAATTGATTCACCGCATCCTCTCCATCCTTAGCCCATAGCAGATTACATCTTTTTCCTAACAATGTCTTTAATAGCAAAAAGTTGCTGTCCACATCTTCCGCCACCAGTACTGTTCTTCTTTGCAATACTTTTCTCAGTCCCGTACTCCCGGATTCCGGACACTTCGTACCCCTTCCGGATTCCGGACATTTTTTACCCGCCTTATAAGGAATCGTAAAACGAAAAGTAGAACCTTCATTCAGTTTGGATTCCGCAGTAATCTCTCCACCTAGTTTTTCTACAATCACCCTACAAATCGCAAGCCCCAAGCCTGTTCCCTGAACAAAAGTATTCAGTTTCACGAAACGCTCAAAAATCATTTTAATCTTCTCCTCGGAGATCCCCATCCCTGTGTCTTTTACATAAAAATCAATATACTCCTTCCTCACTTCAAAACCAAAACGGATTTCCCCTTTGAAAGTAAATTTTATAGCATTGGTTATCAAATTTGTAACGACTTGCATAATTCGGTTCTGATCTTCATTGATTATCAAGCTGGTGTCTTTATTGTCTAATATCAAAACAACCCCAGTCTGCACCCGATCCTTGTGCATCTCATACACATTACGGCACAATTCTCCCAAGTCCATTGGATATCTGACGTATTCCAATGTACCGGCCTCTATTTTTGCCAAATCAAGAATATCATTGATTAATTGCAACAATATTTCCGAATTCTGGTTGATAATATCCGAATAAAGTTTTTCATCCGCCGCATTATCCGCCATAGTCATCAAACGGGAAAAACCTACTATTGCATTCAAAGGAGTACGGATTTCATGGCTCATATTGGCTAGAAAGGCTGTTTTCAGCCTGTCGGACTGCTCAGCCTTGATACGGGCCTGAACCAGCTCTTGCTCTATGTTCTGCATATTAGTAATATCCCACGAAATGCCAATAATAAGCGGTGCACGCCCTTCCAGAGGAACTAATGTTTTTAAAGTCTGCACGATGCGGGTCTCGCCTGTAGCCGTCACATACGTTTCCTGCATTTCCATGCGCTCTCGGGTACGGATCAATTCCAAATCATCCCGATGAAACTTCTCCGCATTCTCATGTTCGGGAAACACTTCAAAATCAATATGACCCAATGCCTTGGAAGCAGGAATTTTAGAGTGACTGGCAAATGCTTTGTTCCAATAAAGGTATCGGAAATCATCCTCAGGGTCTTTCACAAACAAATAAACAGGAATATTATTCAGTATGGCATCCATCAGATAATTCAGTTCACGCAATTCGTCACGGTTCTTGATAACATCCGTTATATCCTGTGTAAAGAACCAAATCATTTCCTCACCCTGATTTTGAATCATAAAAGCCGAAACCTGATGAACACGAAGTTTTGTTTCTCCCACACGGGTATATTTAGCACGATAAGCAAAATTACCTCCATTATCACGAATCTCTTGAACACGTTTATCAAATATTTCTTTGGTATTCAGAGAAACAGGTAAATCATAAACTTTTTGTGTGCCCAACTCCTCTTTCACTCCATATTCCTCAATAAACTGCCGGTTGGCATAAACTAAGGTTCCGTCAACCGATACAGCCAGAATACTATCACTGACCTTATCCAGTACCCGTTTAAATATTTCCAAGTTCTGCTGTGTGGCAACTCTTTCACTAATATCACGACACATTATCAGTACATATTCTTCATCTAAGGGGAAAATACGATTTTCATAATAATGAAGTGTCCCGTCCACATCCAATTCATGATGGGCGGTAGAACCTCTACCTGTCGCAATAGCCTTCTGAAGATTATTATGTATATTGTGATAAGCTTCTTTAGGAACCATATCCTGCATACGCATCCCTTTAAAATCATTGTTGGATACACCCACATGATTGGTTTCTTCATTAGACACCACTTCTATACCCGTTTCCTCATGATTGAATACGGTGAGCATATCCGGCAAAGAATCTAATATTCTTACCGCATATTTCTCCTTGAAACTAACGCTATCAAAGTTTTTTTCAGAAGAAGATAATTTTTCTTTCAGCAGCCTGTTCTCCTCTTTCAACGATTCAATTTCCTGCTCTAATGCTTTAAGCTTGTGTTCACAATCCATTTGTATTGAATATCTTTAGGATTCCTAATCGGACAAAATTAGGAAACTTTTTGTGAACAAAGAAAGAATAGTGAATAATTTTCTAATGAAAGAGAAGTCACTGATTAATAGTTAATGGAGTGCACTGTTATGCCGCACCCCATTAACCACACATCACTAAACATTCAAATCATTTATATTCCGCCCAGCTCTTGATAGCGATATCATCCACCGTCATGGTACAGAAGGCATTGATAAACGCGCTTGCCAGACGGGCATTGGTAATCAAGGGCACATTCAGGTCGATGGCGGCACGACGGATCTTGTACCCGTTATCCAACTCTCCGGCTGTCAGGTTCTTCGGTATATTGACTACCATATCTATCTTTTTCCGGTGCAGCATATCCAGTGCCTGAGGCTGCCCTTCCTCGCTGGGCCAGTAAACACGGGTATTTTCCACCCCGTTTTCGGTCAGGAAGTGGGATGAGCCTCCGGTGGCATAAAGTTTATAACCTTTCTTCTGTAACATACGGGCAGCTTCCAAAGTATCCGCTTTCTGCTTGGCGTTACCAGTTGAAAGCAACACACTCTTTTCCGGAATACGATAGCCCACAGACAACATCGCCTTCAATACGGCACAAGAGGTATCCGTACCAATGCAGCCTACTTCACCGGTAGAGGCCATATCTACGCCCAATACCGGATCGGCTTTCTGCAAACGGTTGAAAGAGAACTGGCTGGCCTTAATACCCACATAATCCAACTCGAAAAGATTCTTGTTCGGTTTCTCTACCGGCAGTCCGAGCATCACCTTCGTAGCCAGTTCGATAAAATTAATTTTCAACACCTTGCTGACAAAGGGGAAGCTGCGTGAAGCACGAAGATTACATTCAATCACCTTGATATCGTTATCCTTTGCCAGATATTGTATATTGAACGGACCGGAGATATTCAATTCCTTGGCTATCTGACGGGAGATGCGCTTGATGCGGCGTACCGTTTCCACATACAGTTTTTGCGGTGGGAACTGAATGGTGGCATCCCCCGAGTGCACGCCGGCATATTCAATGTGCTCACTGATAGCGTATGCCACGATTTCGCCATTCTGTGCCACAGCGTCCATTTCCACTTCCTTAGCGTGCTCAATGAACTGGCTCACCACTACCGGATGCTTTTTCGATACATTGGCAGCCAGTTTCAGGAAGCGTTCCAATTCCTCTTGATTGGAGCAGACATTCATGGCCGCACCACTCAGCACATACGAGGGACGTACCAAAACAGGGAAGCCTACTTTATCAATAAAAGCATGGATATCCTCCATAGAAGTCAATGCGCTCCATTCAGGCTGATCCACACCAATGCGGTCCAGCATGGCCGAGAATTTATCACGATCCTCGGCATTATCAATGCTCTTGGCACTGGTACCGAGGATATTTACATTTTGCGCATCCAGACGGAGAGCCAGGTTATTGGGAATCTGACCGCCGGTAGATACAATGACTCCGTGAGGATTCTCCAGTTCGAGAATATCCATCACACGCTCAAAAGTAAGTTCGTCAAAGTAAAGACGATCGCACATATCATAGTCGGTAGAAACCGTTTCGGGGTTATAGTTGATCATGACACTGCGGTAACCCTCCTTACGGATGGTCTGTAAGGCCTGTACCCCACACCAGTCAAATTCCACCGACGAACCGATACGGTAAGCGCCCGAACCCAGTACCACAATGGATTTATGGTCGCCCAAGTATTTCACATCATTGGCCACGCCGCTATAAGTCAAGTACAGATAGTTGGTCTGTGCAGGATACTCGGCTGCCAAGGTATCGATTTGTTTCACCACCGGAAGAATTCGCACCTGCTTGCGATGATTACGCACATACAGGATACCGTCTTCCATATCACCCTCGTAGCCAATGGCACGGGCTATCTGGAAATCGGAGAATCCCTGCACTTTCGCCTTGCGGAGTAACTCGTCCGGCATATCGGTAATCTGCTTATGGTTATTGCCCCATTCGTGCATCTCTTTAGAAGTGTCCATGATGTGCTGCAATTTCTGCAGGAACCATTTGTCAATCTTGGTCAGCTCATGAATCTGGTCTACCGTGTAACCTGCACGCATGGCTTTGCTGATCACGAAGATGCGCTTGTCCGTCGGCTCTCGAAGGGCTTTGTCCACATCCTCTATAACCAGTTCCTTATTCTCTACGAAGCCATGCATTCCCTGGCCAATCATGCGCAAACCTTTCTGAATGGCTTCCTCGAAAGTACGTCCGATAGGCCATCTACCTCAGCCCACCGATTTCATGGACGAGCCCAACTCACGATCCACACCATGGAACTTGCCCAAGTCCCAACGGGGAATCTTGCACACCACATAGTCCAGTGCAGGTTCGAAGAATGCGCTAGGTGGTCTTTGTCACCGAGTTTTTCAGGTCGAACAACCCGTATCCCAAGCCTAATTTGGCGGCAACGAAAGCCAACGGATATCCGGTCGCTTTGGAAGCCAATGCAGACGAACGCGAAAGACGGGCGTTGACCTCAATGACACGGTAATCTTCCGATTCGGGATCGAAGGCATACTGTACATTGCATTCGCCCACAATGCCGATATGGCGGATGATACGGATAGCCAGTTCACGAAGTTTATGATACTCCGCATTGGTCAGTGTCTGCGAAGGGGCGATCACGATAGACTCGCCGGTATGGATACCCAGCGGGTCAAAGTTCTCCATGTTACATACAGTGATGCAGTTATCATAACGGTCGCGGACCACTTCATATTCCACCTCCTTCCAGCCTTTCAAACTCTTTTCCACCAATACCTGCGGCGAGAAAGAGAAAGCCTTTTCAGCCAGAACATTCAGTTCCTCTTCATTGTCACAGAAACCAGAGCCTAGTCCACCCAATGCGTAGGCGGCACGGATAATAACCGGATAACCTAATTCTTTAGCAGCGCGACGGGCATCTTCTAAGTTTTCCACCGCTTCACTCTTGATGGTCTTTACATTGATTTCATTCAGTTTTTCTACAAACAACTCACGGTCCTCCGTATCCATGATGGCCTGCACGGGAGTACCCAACACACGGACATTGTATTTTTCGAAAATGCCTGCTTTGTACAGTGCCACCCCACAGTTCAAGGCAGTTTGTCCGCCGAAAGACAGGAGCACACCATCCGGACGTTCCTTTTCTATCACCTTCTCTACAAAATAAGGAGTAACGGGCAGGAAATAAATCTGGTCCGCCACCCCTTCGCTGGTCTGCACAGTAGCAATGTTCGGGTTGATCAGAACCGTTTCAATCCCTTCCTCCTTCAAGGCTTTCAGCGCTTGCGAGCCTGAATAGTCAAACTCTCCGGCCTCGCCAATCTTCAAGGCGCCGGAACCTAATAATAATACTTTCTTTATTTCGTCTTTCATACTTGTTCTTTTTAATACACGGTTTATAACAACTTCACAAATTCATCAAACAGGAACTCGGTATCCGTAGGTCCCGACGCCGCTTCCGGATGGAACTGTGCCGAGAACCAAGGTTTGGTTTTATGCCTGATGCCCTCGTTGGAACCATCATTCATATTGATGAACAGCGGTTCCCAATCGGTTCCCAATGTATTATTATCTACTGCATAACCATGGTTCTGGCTGGTAATGAAACAACGTTCCGTTCCCACCATGCGCACCGGCTGGTTATGACTGCGATGACCGTATTTCAATTTATAGATAGTAGCACCTCCCGCCTTTGAAAGCAACTGATTCCCCATACAAATGCCAAAGATAGGCTTGTCGCTCAGGCTCATCGCCTTGCGGATATGCTGTACCGCCTCATCACATGTATCCGGATCACCCGGGCCATTCGAAATAAACAATCCGTCATACTCCATCCCTGTAAAATCATGGTTCCAAGGAACGCGGATCACTTCCACATCCCGTTTCAACAGGCAACGGATGATATTTGTCTTTACACCACAATCCACCAACACCACTTTCTTCTTGCCGGCACCTTCGTTGTAACGAATCACTTCCTTGCATGATACTTTATCCACATAGTTAATACCTGCATACGTTGCTTCGGGCACTTTATCGGGCTCATCATCAAATACGATCTTCCCCATCATCACCCCATGTTCGCGAAGGACTTTTGTCAGTTCACGGGTATCGATACCTGTAATGCCCGGCACTTGCTCACGCTTCAGCCAGTCGGCCAGACTTTCTTTCGCATTCCAGTGACTGAATTCTTCACTGTAATCACTTACAATAATCGCTTCGGCATGGATACGTTCACTCTCCATAAAAGTGGCCAAGCCGTTGGGTTCGATAGTAAAGGGAGGCACCCCGTAATTACCGACCAACGGGTAAGTCAAGGTCATCAACTGCCCCGCGTATGAAGGGTCTGTCAAGCTCTCAGGATAACCGGTCATAGCGGTATTAAACACCACTTCACCGGCTACCGGTTTCTCATAACCGAACGACTTGCCCGGGAAACGGCTCCCGTCGTCGAGGATCAATGTTACATTTCTCATCTAATCTATCTTGAATGTTATTCTTTAGAATTGATATACTTTTTCTATATAATCTATAAACGCCTGGTTCACCAGCTTCACTCCACCCGGAGTAGGATAATCCCCACTGAAATACCAGTCGCCCGTATGGTTGGGACATGCTTCATGCAATCCTTCCAATGTCTGATAAACAATCTCCACTTTAGCTTGCGTACCTTTCGGAGTGAGAAGTTCCACCATTTTTGCCGCAATCTCCTCATTAGTGAAAGGAGCGTAAATCTCTTTCACATAATTCACCATCTGCTCTTTGGGTAACCCCACCTGGTCTTTCGATTTGTTGTAAGCACGGGCTATTACATCTTTCATATCTCGTTCTTTCAATAAATCGATAGCAGCCTTGAAAGCGATAAACTGATCCATGCTGGCCATATCAATACCATAATAGTCCGGATAACGCACCTGTGGAGAAGAAGAAACAATGACGATTTTCTTGGGATGCAGACGATCAAGAATACCGATAATGCTTTGTTTCAATGTAGTTCCCCGGACGATGCTGTCATCAATAATCACCAGATTATCCACATGAGGTATCAAACTACCGTAAGTGATATCGTACACATGGGCGGCCAGGTCATTCCGGCTGTTGCCTTCGGCGATAAAGGTACGCAGCTTGATATCCTTGATGGCCACTTTCTCGCTACGGATACGCCAGGACAGGATTTTTTCCAGTTCCTCGTGATTGGGATGATGTCCCAAAGCCTCTATCTTCTTTACTTTCAGTTCATTCAGATAATTGTCGAATCCTTCCAGCAGTCCATAGAAAGCCACTTCCGCCGTATTGGGTATAAAAGAGAATACAGTATGCTCCACATCAGTAATCTATCGCCTTCAGGATAGGGATTCACCAGTTTCTCGCCCAGCAGCTTTCTTTCTTTATAAATATCCATGTCGCTTCCCCGGCTGAAATAGATTCGCTCGAAAGAACAAGCTTTCTTTTCTTTCGCCCGGTTGATCTGTGTCAAACGCATCTTTCCGGTCTTGCTCATCAAGATAGCCTGTCCCGGTTGCAATTCATTGATGCTTCCGGCAGGTACATTCAAGGCAGTCTGAATGACGGGACGTTCGGACGCCAATACCATGATTTCATCGTCCATGTACCAGAAAGCCGGACGGATGCCCCACGGATCGCGTACCGCAAAAGATTCACCGCTACCGGTCATACCGCAGATCACATAGCCTCCATCCCACTCCTTGCTCGAAGTCTTGAGGACATTGCCCAAGTCAATGCGGTCTTCTATGGCGTGAGTGATATTCATACCCTTCAGACCTTCCTTCTCACATTCCACATAGAGGCGCTCCACCTCACGATCCAAACGGTGTCCCACTTGTTCCAACATAATATATGTGTCGGCATATTTACGCGGATGCTGGCCGTCAGCAGTGATACGTGCGAAAATCTCATCCACATTGGTCATGTTGAAATTGCCGCACAGTGCCAGATTCTTGGCACGCCAATTGTTACGACGCAAGAACGGATGCACGTATGGAGATACCGCACTCTTTCCGGTAGTGGAATAACGCAAATGACCCATGTACACCTCTCCGGCAAAGGGAAGGCATTTCTTGGCGTATCCGGCATCATGCAATTGTTCGGGTGCCAAATCCTTGAAATGATTTTGCACCGTACCGAATATCTCTGTTATCGCCCCTGAACCTAAAGCTCTTTCACGGAACATATATTCTTCACCGGGATTGGCCTCCAGTTTGACACAGGCCAGCCCGGCGCCTTCCTGTCCGCGGTTATGTTGTTTCTCCATCAGCAGATACAGCTTGTTCAAGCCATACATCCAGGTTCCATACTTTTCCTGATAATATTCCAGCGGTTTCAGCAGTCGTATCATAGCGACCCCACATTCATGCTTTAACGGTTCCATGCTCTCTCTTTACTCCTTAAATTAATATATCATTTTCAGATTCTTATAAAAACATCCCAAAGGTATGACAAGACCTTCTGTCGTTTTTCCAAACTTACGGCACATCTTTCAAGAATTATGCCGGAAACTTCCGGGAACTTCCTGCATAATCTCCGGCAGCATTGCCTTCTATTCTACTGTTACCGACTTCGCCAGATTTCGTGGCTGATCCACATTTTTCCCTTTGCAAATGGCTACATGGTAGGCCAATAACTGTAAGGGGATCGTAGCTATCAACGGTTCGAGGCACTCTAATGTTTCGGGCAACTCAATGCAATCATCAGCCAACTTGCTGATTACCGTATCTCCTTCTGTGACCAAAGCGATTACTTTTCCCTTCCGCGCTTTAATTTCCTGTATGTTACTCATTATCTTTTCATACATCGCATTATGCGTAGCTACCACAACAACAGGCATTTCGGCATCAATCAATGCGATAGGTCCATGTTTCATCTCAGCTGCAGGATAACCTTCAGCGTGAATATAAGATATCTCCTTCAACTTTAACGCACCTTCCAAAGCTACCGGAAAACTGTAACCTCGTCCCAAATAGAGGAAATTATGTGCATAGGTGAAGATACGCGACAGTTCCGCTATCTTGGGATTACTGATCAGAATCTTCTTTATTTTAGCCGGAATCACAGTCAATTCCCGAATCACTTCCAGGTATTTCTCATCCGTCATGCTCCCTTTCTCTTTTGCCAGGGTCAGCGCCAGCATGGTCAGCACAGTTACCTGTCCGGTAAATGCCTTAGTAGACGCCACTCCTATTTCCGGTCCTACATGAATATAAGAACCGGTATCTGTAATGCGCGGAATGGATGAACCTACCGCATTGCATATACCATAAATAAAAGCTCCTTTCTCTTTCGCCAGTTCTATGGCAGCCAATGTATCGGCCGTCTCGCCCGATTGCGAGATAGCTATTACCACATCATCTTCATGAATCACCGGATCACGATAGCGGAACTCGGAGGCATATTCCACTTCTACCGGAATACGGCAGAAACTTTCTATCAGTTGTTTCCCTATCAATCCGGCATGCCACGAAGTTCCGCAAGCCACAATTACAAAGCGACGAGCCTTGAGCAGACGTTCCTTATGATCAATAACCGCCGACAGTACTACTTTATCACCGTCCGCATTGATGTGTCCACGCATACAGTCGTTAATACAATCGGGTTGTTCGAATATCTCCTTCAACATGAAATGCGGGTATCCTCCTTTCTCCAGCTGTCCCAGATTCATTTCCACCGTACGTACTTCGGGATTTTGAAGCACGTTATCCAAATTGACGACTTCCAGCGCCTTGTCTCTGCGAATCACCGCTATCTCCCCATCTTGCAGATACACCACTTTATCCGTATACTCTACAATCGGAGTAGCATCCGAGGCCAAAAAAAATTCATCCTTCCCTATCCCTACCACCAGCGGACTGCTTTTACGGGCTGTAATAATCTCATCGGGATTATTCTTGTCAAGCACCGCTATGGCGTATGCACCAATCACCTCATGCAGAGCCAACTGAACGGCAGTAAGTAAATCTAAATGGTTGGAAAGCTGGAAAAATTCAATTAGCTGGACAAGAACTTCGGTATCTGTACTACTTTTAAAGATGAACCCTTTTTTTTGTAGTTTTTCTTTCAGGGTAGCGTAGTTTTCAATAATACCATTGTGGATAAGAGCAAGATTCTCGGAAGAAGAAAAATGAGGATGGGCGTTAGCCTGGCAAGGCTCTCCGTGAGTAGCCCATCGGGTGTGGGCAATACCAATTGTACCGGAAACGTCTTTTTGGGAAACAAAAGCTTCTAGGTCTGAGACCTTTCCTTTCGTCTTATAGACGTTCAACCTCCTTTTTTTATCAATCAATGCGACTCCTGCGCTATCATAGCCCCGGTATTCCAACCGCTTCAGGCCTTTTATGAGGACAGGGTAAGCATCTCGTTTTCCAATGTAGCCTACTATTCCACACATAATTTATATAAGTATATGTTCTGATTTGACTGCAAAGATACAAATATCAATTAACATAAATGCAATAAAAGACCATAAATAATTGACGAAAGCGATAAAAAAGTAAGAATAGAAATCGAAAAGAAATGTTTTATCCGTTTTTAAAATAAATATGAAAACTTACATTATCAAAGCAATTTCGCCAAATCATGTTACGATTTAAAAGTAATAGACAGGCAGAATAAACAATATGTAAGCATCAAAAGCAGAAGAGCATCTTTTTACTAACACAGCTCATTTATTTTATAGCAAAAAGAAATAAATTATCTACCTTTGCAAAACAAACTGAAATACAAATCAACATTATTACAAACTAAAGACAGTCATAATGGTAAAAAGAGAACAAAATGGTCTTTATGATGCAACCAACGAACATGATGCTTGTGGTGTAGGTATGGTAGTCAACATTCATGGCAATAAATCACATGAACTGGTAGACTCCGCATTAAAGGTACTGGAGAACATGCGCCATCGAGGTGCGGAAGGAGCTGACAACAAGACCGGCGACGGCGCGGGAATTATGCTACAAATCCCCCACGAATTCATCCTCTTGCAAGGTATCCCCGTACCCGAGAAGGGAAAATACGGAACCGGACTAATATTTCTGCCAAAAGATGAAAAAGAACAAGCCGGTATCCTAAGTATTATGATTGAGGAAATAGAACGGGAAGGACTGACACTGATGCATCTGCGCAATGTGCCCACTAATCCCAATTGCTTGGGCAAAGACGCACGAGCCACCGAACCGGATATCAAACAGGTGTTCATCACCGGAGTGACTGATGTGGAAAACTTGGAACGTACCCTTTATGTTATCCGTAAAAAGATTGAAAAACGTGTCCGGCATAAAGATTTCTATATCGTTTCACTATCGGGCAAAAACATTATATATAAAGGGATGCTTTCGTCCATGCAGGTACGCGAGTACTTCCCGGACTTAACACAACCTTACTTTACCAGTGGACTGGCATTGGTACACTCCCGCTTCAGCACCAACACATTTCCTACATGGAGTCTGGCACAGCCTTTCCGTCTGTTGGCGCATAATGGTGAAATCAATACCATCCGCGGCAACCGAGGATGGATGGAAGCACGCGAAAGTGTCCTCTCCTCTCCGGCATTGGGGAATATCAAAGCCATCCGCCCCATTATTCAGCCAGGTATGAGCGACAGTGCCTCACTGGACAATGTGCTTGAATTTTTTGTGATGTCGGGATTGAGTCTGCCCCATGCCATGGCGATGCTGGTTCCCGAATCATTCAATGATAAAAACCCTATCAGTGAAGAGTTGAAAGCGTTTTACGAATATCACTCCATCCTAATGGAACCTTGGGACGGACCTGCCGCGTTGCTGTTCAGTGACGGACGCTTTGCCGGAGGAATGTTGGACCGCAACGGCCTCCGCCCTGCCCGTTACCTCATCACCAACAATGACATGATGGTAGTGGCCAGCGAAGTAGGCGTGATGGATTTCGAACCGGGAAAGATTAAAGAAAAAGGACGTCTGCAACCGGGAAAAATACTGATGATTGACACTGAACAGGGTAAAATATATTATGACGGAGAACTGAAAGAACAATTGGCATCAGCCCGTCCTTATCGCACCTGGCTGTCTACCAACCGCATCGAACTCGATACCTTGAAAAGCGGGCGCAAGATAGACAACCGGATAGCCGGTTATGACCGTATGTTACGCACCTTCGGCTTCTCGCGTGAAGATATAGAACGTACCCTCATACCAATGTGTAACACAGGGGCCGAACCTGTCGCCTCTATGGGTAACGACACGCCGCTGGCAGTTCTCTCGGACAAACCGCAGTTACTGTTCAACTACTTCCGCCAACAATTCGCACAGGTTACCAATCCGGCTATCGACCCTATCCGTGAAGAATTAGTCATGTCGCTCACCGAATACATCGGCGCCGTAGGAATGAACATTTTAGTACCCAGCGAAAGTCATTGCAAAATGGTACGTCTGCCCCATCCCGTACTAAATAACACCCAACTGGACATTCTCTGCAATATCCGATATAAAGGATTCAATACCGTGAAACTCCCCATCCTATTCGAGGTGAGCAAAGGAAAAGCCGGACTACAGGAAGCGCTGAGTAATTTGTGCAAACAGGCCGAGCAATCCGTGACCGACGGAGTAAACTATATCATTCTAAGCGACCGTTCTGTTGATGCGGCTCATGCCGCCATCCCGTCACTGCTGGCGGTAAGCGCTGTTCATCATCACCTCATCTCGGTTCAGAAACGCGTACAAACCGCATTGATTGTAGAAAGCGGCGAGATTCGCGAAGTGATGCACGCCGCCCTGTTACTGGGATATGGTGCCAGTGCCATCAATCCGTACATGGCCTTTGCCGTACTGGATGAACTGGTGAGAAAAGGCGATGTGCAGATGAATTACGAAACGGCCGAAAAGAATTATATCAAAGCCATCTGCAAGGGCTTGTTTAAAATCATGAGCAAGATGGGTATCTCTACGATCCGTTCCTATCGGGGCGCGAAGATTTTTGAAGCCGTAGGGGTCAGTGAGGAATTATTGAGAAGCTATTTCGGCACACAGACATCCAGCATCGGAGGTATTCGTCTGGAAGAAGTCGCCAAAGATGCCATCGCCCTGCACGATGCCGGATTCTCTCCGAAAGAAGTGAGCGACATTTTACCGCATAACGGACTGTTCTCCTTCCGCAAAGACGGAGAACGGCATGCTTGGAATCCAGAAACCATCTCCACCCTGCAACTGGCCACCCGACTGGGCAGCTACAAAAAGTTTAAGGAATTCACCTCTCATGGTAGATGAAAAGATTCCCCCCTCTTCCTGCGCGACTTCTTCGGACACAAACGAAACCCTATTGATATTGAAAAGGTGGAGCCGATAGAAAACATCGTGAAACATTTCGTGACAGGAGCCATGTCCTTCGGTGCTATCAGCAAGGAAGCACATGAGGCGCTGGCACTGGCCATGAACAAACTGAGTGCACGCAGCAATACAGGTGAAGGTGGTGAGGACAGCGACGCATTACAGGCACTTACGAAGGGTATCTCACTATGCAGCAAGACCAAGCAAATAGCGTCGGGACGTTTCGGAGTCACCACCGAATACCTGGTCCATGCCGAAGAGATCCAGATAAAGGTAGCCCAAGGCGCCAAGCCGGGAGAGGGAGGACAACTACCGGGATTCAAGGTAGATGAGGTAATTGCCAAAACCCGCCACTCCATTCCGGGCATCTCACTCATTTCCCCTCCGCCCCACCATGACATTTATTCCATCGAAGATTTGGCCCAGTTGATATTCGACCTGAAAAACGTAAACCCACAGGCACGAATCAGTGTGAAACTGGTAGCCGAAAGCGGGGTGGGAACCATCGCCGCCGGCGTGGCCAAAGCGAAAGCCGATCTGATTGTCATCTCGGGAGCTGAAGGAGGAACCGGAGCGTCACCTGCCTCAAGTATGCGGTATGCAGGTATCTCGCCCGAAATAGGGCTGAGTGAAACGCAACAGACGTTGGTACTGAACGGACTCCGCGGACAAGTTAAACTGCAAGTGGACGGACAGTTGAAAACCGGACGGGACATTATCAATATGGCTTGCTAGGTGCGGAAGAATTCGGTTTCGGTACCACCGCATTGATTGTACTAGGATGCGTCATGATGCGCAAATGCCACACCAACACCTGTCCCGTAGGCGTGGCCACCCAAGACCCTGAACTGCGCAAACGTTTCCGTGGGCATTATAAATATGTAGTGAATTATTTCACCTTCCTGGCACAGGAAGTGCGCGAATATCTGGCCGAAATGGGATTCACCCGATTGGAGGATATCATCGGACGTACGGACTTGATTGAAATACAACAAGCGCCAAGTGAGAAGAAATCCTCACTGCTGGATTTCAACAGACTGTTGCACCGGGTGGACAACGGGGCTGCCATACACCATGTCATGGAACAGAAGCACGACATTGCCCATGTAAAGGATGTAACCATACTGGCCGCCGCCCGGGATGCCATAGAAAACGGAAAAGAATTTCCCTGGAATACACCATCGCCAATACGGACCGCTCGGTAGGCGCCATGCTGGCAGGAGCGGTTGCCAAGAAATACGGGCAGGCAGGACTTCCCGAACAGACCATCCACATTAAATTCAAGGTTCGGCAGGCCAAAGTTTCGGTGCGTTCCTGACCCACGGCATCAGTTTCAAGCTGGAAGGCGAAGCAAATGACTACCTAGGCAAAGGGCTGAGCGGCGGACGCATTGCAGTACTGCCTCCCGTGCGCTAGCAATTTCGATGCGGAAAAGAATACCATCGCCGGAAATACCCTGCTGTATGGCGCTACTGATGGTGAGGTGTATATCAACGGACGAGTGGGTGAACGCTTCGCAGTCCGCAATTCCGGAGTGACAGCCGTGGTAGAAGGTGTAGGCGACCACTGTTGCGAATATATGACTGGAGGACGAGTTGTGGTACTGGGAGAAACCGGACGGAATTTCGCTGCCGGGATGAGTGGCGGTGTGGCTTATGTATGGGACAAAAACCACAACTTCGATTATTTCTGCAACATGGAAATGGTGGAGCTCTCGCTTATCGAGGAGGCATCTTACCGGAAGGAACTGCATGAACTGATCCGCCAGCATTACCTCTATACCAGCTCCAAACTGGCACGAACGATGTTGGACAACTGGAACCGCTATGTAGATGAATTTATCCAGATAGTCCCCATCGAATACAAACGAGTATTGCAAGAAGAACAAATGCGCAAGCTGCAACAAAAAATAGCTGATGTACAAAGAGATTATTAATACATCACACAAATTATCAACAAAGAAATACAACAAAAATATGGGAAATCCAAAAGCATTTTTAACCATTCCGCGCCAAGAAGCGGGCTACCGTCCCATTCACGACCGGATATCAGACTATAGTGAGGTGGAACAGACCCTGAACAGCCGTGACCGGAAACTTCAAGCTTCACGCTGCATGGACTGCGGTGTTCCTTTCTGCCACTGGGCTTGTCCGTTGGGCAACAAGCAACCCGAATTTCAGGACGCCCTCTACAAAGGCAAATGGGAAGAAGCCTACAAGATATTGAACGAAACCAACGATTTTCCTGAATTCACAGGCCGTATCTGTCCCGCCCTCTGCGAGAAGAGCTGTGTGCTGAAACTGAGCATGGACTCCCCCGTCACCATCCGCGAGAATGAAGCGGCCATTGCCGAAGCAGCCTTCCGCGAAGGTTATATCAGCCCCCGGCACATTGAACGCAACGGACGGAAAGTAGCCATTATCGGCGCCGGGCCTGCAGGACTGGCTACTGCCAACCAAGCTCAACGGAAAAGGGTACACAGTGACCGTCTTCGACAAAAATGAGGCTCCCGGCGGCCTGCTACGTTACGGCATCCCCAACTTCAAGCTGCACAAGCCCATCATCGACCGCCGTATCCGGGTGATGGAAGAAGAAGGCATCCACTTCAAAATGAACAACGATGTGGATGTGCGGCAACTCCCCGAAGGTTTTGATGCCTACTGCATCTGCACCGGAACTCCGACCGCGCGTGACCTTACTGTTCCCGGACGCGAACTGAAAGGTCATCCACCTAGCACTGGATATGCTGGCGCAACAAAACCGTATCCTTGCCGGCATGACGTTCCCGAAAGAACAATTGGTTACCGCCAAAGGTAAGAAAGTACTAATCATCGGCGGAGGTGACACCGGTAGCGACTGCATCGGAACCAGTAACCGTCAGGGTGCTGCAAGCGTCACCCAAATCGAAATCATGCCCCAACCGCCCGTAGGACAAAATCCAGCCACTCCATGGCCCCAATTCCCCCTTGTGCTGAAAACCACCTCTTCCCACGAAGAAGGATGCAGCCGCCGGTGGTCTCTTGCCACTCATAAGTTTCTCGGCAAAAACGGTAAAGTCTGCGGTGTGGAAGTGGAACAGGTGGAATGGATTCCCAATCCTGATGGCGACCGCCCTACCATGAAATCCACAGGAAAGATAGAAGTGATTGAAACCGACCTGGTTCTTCTGGCAATGGGATTCCTAAAGCCCGAACATCCCCAATTTGCCAAAAACGTATTCGTAGCCGGCGATGCGGCAAGCGGAGCCAGCCTGGTAGTACGCGCCATTGCCAGCGGACGGAAAGCGGCAACGGACATAGACAGTTATCTCAATAAATAAAGCAACAAATACAATTATGTGTGGAATCGTAGGAATATTCAAGATAAAGCAACAAACGCAAGAACTGCGTCAGAAAGCATTGAAAATGTCACAAAAGCTCCGCCACCGCGGGCCGGACTGGAGCGGCATCTATGTAGGCAGCTCTGCCATCCTGGCCCATGAACGCCTCTCCATCGTAGACCCTCAAAGTGGAGGGCAGCCCCTATACAGCCCCGACCGGAAACAAATCCTTGCCGTGAACGGAGAAATCTACAACCATCGGGATATCCGTACAAAGTACGCCGGAAAGTATGATTTCCAAACTGGAAGCGACTGCGAAGTCATCCTTGCCCTTTACCGTGACAAAGGTATTCACTTTCTCGAAGACCTGAACGGCATCTTCGCCTTCGCCCTCTATGATGAGGAGAAAGATGATTTTCTTATCGCCCGCGACCCCATCGGAGTCATACCTTTATATATAGGTAAGGATAAGGACGGCAAAATATACTGCGCCAGCGAGTTGAAAGCCCTCGAAGGGTTCTGTGATGAATACGAGCCCTTTCTTCCCGGCCATTACTATTGGGGAAAAGAAAGCAAGATGACCCGTTGGTACGTCCGCGACTGGTTTGAATACGAAGCCGTGAAAAACAACAATGCCTATTCCCAGGACATACACAACGGGCTGGAAGAGGCCGTTAAACGCCAACTGATGAGTGATGTGCCCTACGGCGTACTTCTTTCCGGAGGTCTGGACAGTTCCGTCATCTCTGCCATTGCCAAGAAATATGCAGGCAAACGGGTAGAAACCGACAATAAAAAAGATGCCTGGTGGCCTCAGCTCCATTCCTTTGCCATCGGTCTGGAAGGTGCGCCCGACCTGATAAAAGCCCGCGAAGTGGCCCGCTTTATCGGAACCGTGCATCATGAAATCCACTATACCATCCAAGAAGGATTGGACGCTATCCGCGACGTCATTTACTACATCGAGACTTACGATGTCACCACCGTTCGCGCCTCTACCCCGATGTATTTGCTGGCACGCGTCATTAAAAGCATGGGAATCAAAATGGTGCTGAGTGGCGAAGGGGCTGATGAAGTGTTCGGCGGCTATCTCTATTTCCACAAAGCTCCTACAGCCCAAGCCTTTCATGAAGAGACCGTGCGTAAACTAGGCAAGCTCCACCTCTATGACTGCCTCCGTGCCAATAAATCCCTCGCAGCGTGGGGAGTGGAAGGCCGAGTGCCTTTCCTGGACAAAGAATTTCTGGACATAGCCATGCGCCTCAATCCCGAAGCAAAGATGTGCCCCGGAAACACCATTGAAAAGAAAGTCGTTCGCAAAGCCTTTGCAGACATGTTGCCCGACAGTGTAGCATGGCGACAGAAAGAGCAGTTCAGCGACGGCGTGGGCTATAGTTGGATTGATACACTGAAAGCCCTTACCGCCGAAGCCATCAGTGACGAGCAAATGGCGCACGCAGCCGAACGGTTTCCTATCAATACACCGCAAAACAAGGAAGAATATTACTATCGCAGCATCTTCCAGGAGCACTTTCCCAGTGAAAGCGCAGCCCGCAGCGTGCCAAGCGTACCCAGTGTGGCATGTTCTACCGCCGAGGCCCTTACATGGGACGCCGCCTTCAAGAACATGAACGAACCAAGCGGACGGGCCGTGAAGGGAGTGCACGAAGAAGCATACGACTCATAATATGGCAACGTGAATTCGATTCCGACAAATTCATGCATATCTTTAACGCTTCTCTTACAGCATTCATTAAATGAAGAGATGCTTTGCACCCCGAACTTTTGCGCAGCCTTGCCTCCGAAAAGAGGAAGGCTGCGCGGTGCTTTTGTCAACGTTTTCGAAATAGAGTGGAAAAAACAGCCCTTTCCATGCTGGGTATCAGAAAAAAATGGTGTAACTTTGTATAGCTATAAAAAAGAGAAGAAGAAAGATGGAAACAAAGAAAGCGCCTCAAATCCCTTACGGCATCTCGGACTTTGTGCGGATGCGGACTGAAAATTATTATTATGTGGACAAGACCATGTATTTGCCCCTGATTGAAGATACAGCCAGCTATATCTTTATGATACGTCCGCGCCGTTTCGGAAAAAGCCTTTTCCTAAGCATAATGAAAGCCTACTATGACATTTTGCAAAAAGACCGTTTCGAAAGTTATTCAGCGGACTATGGATTGGTAAGAATTCCACCGACCAGCGCAACCGTTTCCAGGTGATTTATTTTGATTTCTCAAAGGCAGGGGTTTCATTGGAAAGACTGGAAAAATGTTTTGAGACTTATTGCAATGTTGTCCTCTACCTGTTCATAAAGGATTACGCTTCTTATTATTATGATAATTTTGAAGAAAAGTGCTGTATCTGGCTCAAGGAACCACGTTACATAAAGTCCTGATACAGTTCAAAGGATGGGAAGTGGTGAGAAGTGAAAAAGATACACATTAAAAACACAATTAACAGATAAAATAATGAAAACACCTTTTATTCCTAAATTGATTCTCCTTTTTATCCTATTTTTTCTTTATTCTGCTGGATATGCACAACAACGGGATTCAGTAACCATACGCGGACAAGTAACAGATTATAACGGACAACCCATTGACAGTTGTTCCATCTTTTGGCAGAGCCCCTCTTTTGATGACATTAAACAAGCCATCACTGACAAAAACGGATACTACACCACCCGTATTCCTAAAGGAAAGTATCAAAGTATGGGAGCTATCAATATGTCTACCTACCCACATACCGTAAAACCCGGACTAGCGGAAAAAGACCAACGTCTCGAATTTTGGGCATGGAATTTCATTGCCGATCGTGATACCACTCTCAACATTCGCTATCATCGTATGGAAGTCTATGGACTACGTATTTTCCACATCCCTGGAGGCATGCCCACCTATCAGATATATGTTCGCCCCATGAGTCTGACCCGTACCCTGCAATGGCAAAAAGAAGAAAAATCCTCACTTGTACATGCACAGGATCTTAGCAAGATTGAGCAAACAGGTTTAAGCAAACAAGCCAAAGGCGTTTTGCTGGCACCATCGGCTGACAAACTAAAAGCTATCGTTTGGATAGATGGAGAAGAAGTACCTGTTCTGATGAAACAAGAGATAAAAGAGTACTTCGATGCTACCGAATACGGCAATGCCTATCTGCTGACCGTGGATATGCCCAGACACCAGAAAAATATTCTCCCCTACCGAATATTTAAAGTAGAGTTAACTGATTTAGAGAATGGTGACCGTGGAGAAGGGCTTTATTATATGGAAAAAGAGAACTATATAAAATAAAAAGAAGCGGTATTCTACCGCTTCTTGAGCCGAAACCGGGACTCGAACCCGGGACCTATTCATTACGAATGAATTGCTCTACCAACTGAGCCATTTCGGCAACTGTTTTTTCTGCAATATCGGGTGCTTTTCTGAAAAAGCGTTGCAAATATATATCTTTCTTTCGAAATAAAGAAACTAAAAGCGGATAATTTTTCAGTTATCCGATTTTGTTATGTCAATTGATGCCGGATTTATTGGTAGGCTTCTTCATGTATCCCTTTCATGGCCCATCCGCTTGGTTCGTTTATGTTCTTGAAAGCGGTATCCCACGTAAGAGCTTCAACGGTAGAATTGTTTTCTTTTATGTAAAGATTATAACATCAAGGCGTAAAAACTATTTTACACTAATTGCTCTCCTCATCAAATACCCGTGATATACTGAAATTTACCCACTCCATACCCAAACAATTCAATATCCGTCAAAGTTTGATGGTCTTTACCTTACCCGGAATGATGGTCAGATGCACCGTTCCATCCTTTTCTATCTCCACCTTCTGATATCTGGCCTCCACCACCACTTTTCCATCCAGCGCCATCACCCCCCACTGGCAGGCATTCCCTTCAAAAGCACAATAACCGCCTACAGGAATACAGATATTCCGGTAACAAGGAGGCACTACGATACGATCTCCCCATTTCAGCCCCCACTTCATCCCCATCCGGAAAGGAAGGACATCTTTTATTTCCTCCAGCCTCTTCCGCCTTTTCTCTTCCTCATTCTGTTGCCGTTCCCGCTGTACGCTCTCCGCACGCCGCCCAGCTTCCTTCCTCAGACCTTCCACCACGGAGGCAAAATCCGCTTCGCCCGCCTTAGGAGCATTACAAGCTATATACCGCTTCCCCTTTCCTTTCTCCACATGATAATAGCTTCCTTCCCCGTCCATCACCACAATGCTCCGATCCGCCAAACAGCCACAACACCAGTACACCTCTTCATCATCCCCTTCCAGCACGCAGGCGAAGACATCAAATATAGTAGACCACACAGGATCAACTAGCCGGCAAGACTTCGGAACACGGTAATCCGGTATCTTCAAGTAGAAACCATAAAAACAAAGACTGTCTTTGTGCAAACCATGCATAGAGGTATACGCCTTCCGCGTGCGGCTATGGAAAGTCTCCCCCACCCGCAGCAACTCTATGCCGCCGTATGAAAAAACCACCGGCCTCTCCTGATAAGTTCTGTTTGTCTTCAAATCGGTATAACAGTCACTCCCATCCTCTTTGGTGACAGAAAGAAGTTCTCCCTTCAGGAATCTCAATCTCCGGCAGCGGTCTGTCACCATCAGGGGAGTTCCGGAATCATCCACCACTCCTGTCCGGCCGTCCTCAAAACGGACGGCAGCCCGGTCCGCACAAAGATCAAATACTTCCCGGTATTGAGGGAGCACGGTGATTTTGTTCCCGCACCTCAAGCCCCACAAACCACTCTGCCGGTCACGACAGGCTTTCAAGGCCGTCCGTTGCTCCCCACCGGCCGGACCGTCCTCTCCCAGACGAACCAAGTTCCCGTTCCGGACAGCATCCAGCAGACGGGCGTGTGTCATCACGACCTCCAGTTCTTCATTCCGCCTGCCATCCTCCGGCAGCGGAACGAACACAGACAGCCCGTTGTTCTCCATCCGTGTCCGGGGCTGGGCATTTCCCGCCATCCGTCCTTCGAACATCGCCTCCCAGTCACGGTCACGGACAGGCAGACCGAATATCCGGTGCAATCCCACATTATCTATCAGCACACATGATTCCTTATTATCCGACTTCCGCAGCCCCCGGCCCACCTGTTGCAGGTATTTCGCCAACGAAAGCGTGGGACGTGCCAGCTGCACGAACTCCACATCGGGACAGTCAAAACCTTCAGAAAAAATATCCACATTGACCAACACGCTGATCTTTCCCCGCCTGAAATCCTCTACCTGTTCCTTGCGTTCCAGAGCGGGGGTCCTGCTGTCGATAGCAACAGACTCCACGCCATGCAGGCTGTAATAAGCCGCAATCTGTCGGGCGTGTGCGATGCTCACGGCATAGACTATCCCTTTCTTCCCAGCGGCATATCGACGGACGCTCTCATACAATTGTCGGATACCGGTCTCCCGGTTCAGCACCGCATTCATTTCCTTTACCTGGTAATCCCCGTCCGCACCCCGCTTCTTCAACGAGTCAACCAGCCGCTGTTCCCTGCTGTTCGCACGGATGGACACATAGTCAAAGGACGACAACCAGCCCTTTCCGATGAATTCCGCAATACTCCATGAGGTAATCAGGGTATCAAACAAATCCGTGAATCCTTTGCGGTTCAGCCGGCAGGGGGTAGCGGTCATACCCAATTTCCTCGCCTCCGGATAACTCTTCCAAAGCTCCCGATAAGTTTCTGCCAGGGCATGATGTGCCTCGTCAATAACAATCAAATCCGGCTGTCCATTCACAATCTTCCGGTTTCGTGACAACCACTGGATGGACATCACCCTCACACTTCCGTCCTCCCCCCCCATTCCATAACGGGAAACCGTCTCCTCTATCTGCTCCACCAGTTCCCGACGATGCGCCACAATCCATACCCGGGTACCGGAACCACACAAGAACTCCCTCACTATGGCAGCCAGCAGGTGTGTCTTTCCCGTGCCTGTAGGCATCTGTACCATCACACTCCGGTGAAGCTCCCACTCTTCAAAGAGCCTGAGCTTCATCTCCTGCTGGTAGTCACGAAGACAATCGTTCTTGCAATACATTATACGGATGCCGGTCGCTACCGACAAAAACAAGGAAGGACGCATACGTTATCGCATACAGCCTATAGTAAATATTCTATCTTTATAAATTTATTTTATCGGCGGTTATGAACTGTTCCTCCACCGAATTCAGACAGGACCTATTATTGTCTATCCCTCTATAATCCAATCACTCAAAGTGTGACTTTCCGAGTCAAAGTTTATCCCCACCTTCACTACGGGAAGTCCGCAAAGAACAAAGCGTTCGGGATAGTTCTTCAGATTTATTTGGGCTAAAGCGGAATCAGCACTTTTGTCCAGCTTCAATTCAATGACATACAAAGTGTGGATAGTACGCATCACCACGTCCACACGCCCTTTCGGGGTACGGACTTCCACATCCACATACATCCCGAACAAAGAAAAGATGATGTAGAATAGTTGCTGATAATGCCCCTCATAATTCGTATTATCACAATACGGGACGGTGGAAAGAAATAGTTAGGCAAAAGGCTTTACATCAACCCCACCCTAATTTCACCGTTCGGGATATCCAGTGTATATAGTTGAGTCAACTTATCATAGTTTTTAATTGTAATATAACCGCTCTGATAAAGCAGAGGCACGATAGTTGTCATACGCTCGGTAGGGGCATCAAAACTGGTTGAAAGCGCCTTCTTCATTCCGATAGCAGACGGAGACACCTTGAACTTGCGCAGCATCTCTATCAGATAGGTGGGCATACCGCTGCCAAACCAGTAATTGTCTATCCTTCTTCTTTCTAAGGCATTCAGTAGGCTGAACGGGTTATAAATATCAGGCGAAGGCCAAGTGAAATGATAGCCGTCATATTTCTCTTTCAGCTTCCGCAGCGTTTCCTCTTCAGTCATTTCCTGCGCAACGGCAAGCCGTTCTATATATTCATGCATCTGCTCCAGCATTTCTTCCTGAGTGATACCACAAATGGCAGCGTATGGTTTCAACATACTGACATTCGAGATATTGTTCAAAGTGCCGGACATGCTGAGCTGCGCGAACTTGGTGACACTGGTCAAGAAAACAAAGCGCAGATAAGGGTCGCATCCCTTCAGCGGACTGTAAAAAATTATGCATCACATTACGAAGTACGGGGAGATTCTCTTCCTCATGCAACACATCCAGCAAGAGCGCGTCATACTCGTCAATGAGAACTACCACCTGCCGGCCCGTCTGCTCATAGGCACGCTTTATCAGGTCTGCCAACTGGACGTTAACCTCCGCATCATTGTTTTTCGTCAGGCCATATTTCCCATTATATTCCCGCAACTGCCAGACCAGATACTCATTCAGTTTCTCCTTGTCCAGATGTTTGGCCAGGCTCATATCAAAGTGTAGCACCGGATATTCCGTCCACTCGGTTTCCAGCTTTTCGATAACAAGTCCTTTGAAAAGGTCTTTCTTCCCGGCAAAAAGTCTGTATCCCTATCAGGCATCTCTTCAACTGCTGCTTTTCCATTATCTTTCGCTTTTACCGTTTATGCAAAGGAACAAAATCTATTTCAGAAATCTTAACCGGATTATCTTTTTTATCATTTAAAGCCCCTTTGTCCAAAGCAGAATGAAATGTTACAACCCTTCCACCTCTTCAGCTGAAAGCTGGGTAGTCTGAACGATAAATTCCACGGACAAGCCGTTGTCTTTCAGCTTGCGAGCTATCTCCAGACGCTCTTCCGTGCTTCCTTTCTTTCAAACGGAAAAGAATAAAGGTAACGAACGGTAACCGTCATATTATAAGTATCCAACCCCTATGGCAATAGTCCTTATCTCCCGTATTCACTGGGGGTTAGGATGTATCTAAGATTGAATTGTAAATATTTGATTTTAGCCACTGAAAAGTGCCTAAAAAACATTTGAGCTAATAATTTAAGCGATTTCTCAACGATTGGCCCATGCCAATCCGATATTATGAAGAAGAATAAGATTAACAAAATGAAACATACTATTCCACCAACGATAATAAACTTTTCATCTTTTTGATTAAAAGTTCAGTTCGGTTAAAAAGAGGTTTTACATCTTCTTCAGCCCAATCGAACATGTCATCATAATCACCGGCATGACGCATATTCTGTAAACGAGAGACCAAACGCATCTCATCTTTGTCCAACAACCCTTTAGTTGCAAATTCCTGCCCCAACAAACAAATTACACCGCTATGGGTCTTAGATGTAAAACCTTTATCTATCAATAATGCGGAAGCCATGTGGAAGACAGCATAATACAAACGATTTGCAACCAAATTCCAATGATTCATGGTAGCATTGTCCGAAGCTTCAATAAAAACGCTATCAGCCTTTTGAATACGGTAAGCAATAATAGATTTCTTTTCTTCTATACTTAGTGGCATAATTCAATTCCCTCCTGTTCTACATTCTTATAAAAAAGAGTGAAACTCCGTCTTTGCCAATCTGTATAAGTATATATCAATGGATTGATATCCGCACCGATTTTCCAACCTAATTCAACCAGTGGATAAGCTACACGGTCAAAATCTTCATTATATATGCGAGATTTGTCCAATAAAATAAGAATATCCCAATCGGACTCATGATGTGCATCCCCACGAGCCTGAGAACCGAATAAAATGACACGACTCCCTGAAGGCATCACCTGACGAGCCGTTTCACGAATGGAATGGATAATCTCATTTTTTTGCATAATGGTATTAGCTTAACATATTGTATGACAAAGAAACAAATTATATTCCGCTTATCCAATAATGAAGCAATTATATTTTAGTTTTTTTATGTTATCGTCCAATTTTGACGTGTACCCCAAGGAAAGCCGCCACAAGGCAGTTCTCCAATAATTAACGTCAAAAAAAATACTGATTTTTAATATTTGTTATTGCTCCAGTCCGATTGTCAAGGGTAACAAATATTCATAATCCCTACGTCCTTTAACAATTTCGCTGAAAAATCTCTTGAAATAGTCAAGCACAGACACACCCTGCATCCTGCAAGTGAAGATGATGGTATGATATACCGCTGAGACACCGGCCATCTTGTCACTTCCGAAAAATAACGAGTTCTTACGCTCACCAGCCAATGGACGAATAAAACGTTCGGCACAAACTCTATTGTCGGCACTCATAGTACGACAAAATACTTTCAGCACCATTATAGGTTACCTGCATAAACTGGTATCCGGGTCTAAAACGTCTCTCAAACATACTGTAAGACCGTCGGTCATAGCTGAACAAACGAACCAGACGTAAATCTTTAGACATCACGATAAAGACATCACCATCCTCCGGCTCACGGTTCAACTGCTGATGGATGATGGATAAGACCTTATCATATTTACAGCGCATATCATGAAAATCACGAACAAAGAAAAAACGGTTTAGTCCTGTAATATTCAACATAAGACCTCCAGTTTCTCCACCAAGCTTTTCAAACCTTCGTAGCTTAAATTTTTCTGACTGATATGAACACCATTGCTCATGCGGATATCCACTAGGATTCGAAGTTCAGTATGACAAGAAAGCCGAGGATCCGATTCTGGCTTTTATTCCGGAATTGGCGAAGGACTTTCCGGCATTTCTGATTCCGGTGAGGGAGCACCCAAAACCTGAACAGGAACTATCTTCTTCCGGGTATCCTTGTACCATTTGAAAAATAGGTTATTAGGCACTTTGTTGGACATACAAAATTTCTCAATAGAAACACCCGCAGGGATACCTTCCAATTTATAGCGCAAAAATAGACGCTCAAAATCATTGTAACTATACATAAACTTGGCTTTTGATTTAACGAAAGCAAAGATCTAACTTTTATATCGGTCATCCTATACGTCATTTTTGGACGCTAACGATAAATCTGACGGGAATTCCTATTAATGAGTACTTTTTATTATTTTAAATGGATTTTGAAATAAATGCCTCCGGAGAAGTATTTTCCATCATTCAATTCGGCAATCAGATTGATGTGGTCTTTCCAAAGCTGGTAGTGTGCCCCGATGTTCACTGTGCGGGCGTCATATTCGGCCATCAGATCCAGCCCGTTCAAAGCTTTCAGCGCCAGGTTATCTTCCGACAATAGATTGAATTTGAAATTCACACCCGCGGCAGGCCTTCTGTAATGAGGAAACCAGCAGGCACGATAATCCACGTATGCGGCATGAACGCCCAGTGTCCCTACCCCAGCGAAACTGAAATGCTTGGTTGCCGCCAGATAATATCGTGTAAAATGATTGTTCTGCATACCGTCCTCATCGAACTTGATGGCCCCACCGCCGTATGCTTCATGCGAGGTGGGATCGTCCAAACCAAGGACTATCTGCGGAGTCCAGGGCTTCCACCAGCCTTCTTTCCACAACCGCAGACGAGCATTGAAAGCGCGATCCTGATTGGTGTACTTTCCCCAAGACTGCTCCGGAAAATAAGTGGAGCCATGATTTGCATAATTGATGGTGCAGGTGTATCCCACTTCGAGCCAGGGAAAGATGGTTATGTTCAGATAATAATTGAATGTGTATTTTATCTCATTGGTGGTAAGATACTGCAACGGAACAAGATGTAACACATTCCCACCCGCCATAAATGTCTTGTCTTTTTGCATCTCGGCAGTGGGGGCATGAAGAAGTCCTGTTGTGCCGTATAGTGCCTGTGCCTGACTCTGTAACGAGCTAATCGCAATAAGGCATATTAAAATTAATCGTATTTTTCTACCCATTATTATGAGAATTCAATCTATCTTTGCTTCCATGAAACGTTTGCAAGCAATAGTGTTATTAGTATTGAATGGGATGGTTTGGCTGGTGTCTTTCATTAGGCATTCATCTATAACCAATTCTTTTTATTTCAAAATATCTTCATCTTACTAAGAATCCAATGATATAAACAGGCTACAACATACGAAAAAATAAATGAAATAACAGCTATTGCTACCATACCGAAAGTTTCCAACTTATACAAATAATGCGAATCAGTAGTTGAAATACCTACTTGATTCAGTTAGTTAAAATGTTATTATTCAATTAATTATCTCGTTTATTTATTTCTCAATCTCCTTGAAAATCAGTATATTAGAAGAATAAAACCACTCATTATTCTAATTATGATTCCCAAGGAGAAAGAGCTAAAACTTATAAAAATATATATGTACATCTGCGATATTTACCAGTCTTCACTGAAGTTTTACTGCCAGAGATTCAGTAATAATGCAACTCCTATCTTTACAGACCAGGAACTGCTTACCGTATATCTGTTTTGCGGAGCCTATCAGCGATACTTCCAAATCAAAGAGATACATACATTCACTGAAGAATATTTGCTCTCATGGTTCCCCAACCTACCTTCTTATCAGACATTCAACTATCGGTTAAACCTGATGAGTGAGGCCATTAGTGAACTTGTAAAGCATCTCATTACATTCTTTAAACCAGAGGATTGCGATTCTATGACATCACTTATTGACTCTATGCCTATTATTACCTGTGCAGGAAAGAATAAAACAGGAAAGGTAGCTACTGAAATTGCAACCAAAGGATACTGTTCTACAAAGAACATGTATTACTTCGGTCTCAAACTCCATGCTTTAGCCTTCCGCAGGGAAGGAACTATTCCATTCCCGGAAATGATTCTCTTATCATCGGCAGAAGAGAATGACCTGACAGTTCTTAAAAGAGAAGCCGCTGATAGCCTTATAAACAGAAACATCTTTGCCGATAAGATATACTCGGATTTTTCTTACTGGGGCAATAAGCAACAAGAACAAGGAACTACTATGCTAACTCCCGTGAAAGCAATAAAAGGAGAGGAACCAGTTATTACTCAAAGAGAGAAAGCTGGAAGAGAACTGTTCTCTACTGCTGTTTCAAAGGTCAGACAGCCTATAGAAGCGTTTTTCAACTGGCTGAATGAGAAAACAAATATTCAAAGAGCGATGAAAGTCAGATCAACATCTGGACTTTTAGTACATACGATGGGAAAAATTGCCATCGCATTCATTTATCTAATTTTTTAAAACAAGAATCAGAAATCAACTACTGATTCGCATAAATAATAAAAAGTACAACTAAATACCAACATATGTACTAAGTACCATTCATAAGAAATCTTATTAGTCAGTACAAATAACCCATTAATAAGCTTTATATGTAATTTATATATAATCAACAATGTGAACAAATATCCAATCATAGAAGGTATATCATTATATAGTTTCCAAATACCTCCTTTTAACCCGGCCACTCCTGTAAAAGCAACACATAGTATACAAACAGGAACTAATATCTTAAAGTTCAATAAATTGACTATTTCAGAATTAAGTTTATAGCATTTAGCTAAATACATGCCTAAAACAAATTCCCAAAGATATTGTAAAAAGAAACTATTCCATACACGTACATCGCTTTTCCCAAGCATCGCTACAATAGTAGCCCACAACATACTTATTAGCAAAGCATAAATCACCCCGATCGATTTATTAAACAATTTCAACAAAAAAGGCCATATCAAATAAAATTGAATTATTGTTGAAACAAACCACATCTGCCCTCCAAAAGAATTCTCCAAATCATTAAAAAACATTTTAAAGAGAAATATATGACTAAGTATTTGGAGAAGTTTATCTGATGAAGTATTATAAAAGGGAATCAGAGCACTTACCAATATAATTATTATGTATGGCAAATAAACTTTTAAAAAACGTCGTTTTAAAAATTGACTATAAGTAAGCGGTTTATTTAAGTATGATAAATAAAGCCCAAATCCACTACACAAGATAAATACATGTACTCCTGCTCCACCAAAAGATGAAGCAGCCATTAAAAACGGAGGTATCGGATAACTTTGCAACAAATGCATCAGCACAATGGTAAAAATAGAGAATCCTCGTAAAAAATCAATAACTTCTAATCGCTGCAGCATAGTAACTTATTTAATTCAACTTTTCGACAGTCTGAGAGAAACTTACTAAATTAATAATATGATAAAATTATTTTTACATTTATTGTTCTGCGACTTTAAAATATTCAAGTATATCTTTACATCTTTCCAATAAATACATAATATCCATAATATCTACACCTGCTTCCGTAATCAAAGACGTTACAATAAAGCATAACCAAATTAATCGCATTTTTCTACCCAGTATTATGAGAATTCCATCTATCTTTGCTTCCATGAAACGTTTGCAAGCAATAGTATTATTAATATTGAATGGGATAGTCTGGCTGATGTCTTTCATTCTGCTCCTACCCGTTGTTTCCTTACATAGTTTATGGAAACTATGCAAAAGGATCTTTGTAAAGCCCCAATAATTGTTTGGCAAAATAATAAAAGAACTGAATATCATCTATAAAATAGCGTCTGAACAGTCGCTTGGGTTCTTTCAGAAAGCGATAGAACCATTCCATCGCCAAGATTTGGAATATTCTAGGAGCACGTTTTATATTACCTGCTTCGAAGTCTATGGTAGCGCCAAGAGCCATAAATAATTTCACACCGGACATACGGCTACGGTATTTTGCTATCCACTTTTCTTGCTTGGGTGCACCAGCTCCAACCAACAACACAGTAGCGCCACTTTCATTGACAATTCGTATCAGTTCTTCACACTCCTGTTCGTTCTTCTCGAAACCGTAAGAGGGTGAATGAGCGCCGACCACTATTTGCCTCCCTACTCTCCTGTTTATATTCTCCATCGCTTTTTTAGCAACTCCTTCGGCTGCTCCTAACAGAAAAATTTTACAATTGGGATTATTGGCATGATAATTATAGAATGCCGTAAAGAAACTGCTTCCCGGAATAGCCATCGGTAAAGATTGCTTCAACAGTTTTGATGCCAGATAAAGGATCTGGCTATCGCATACTATCCATTCCGCTTGCTGGTAGATGTCATAAAATTCCCTGTCGCGCTGGAGTTTTATTAGATGGTCAAGATTTGGGGTATAGAGTACACCTTCGGCCATTTGTTCTAACAGCTCTTTTTGAGTAAAAGATCGTATCTTTATATTGAGGATGCTAATTTTTGTTCTAATTACCATTCCTTATTTGTTTTTTAATTCTATATTTCTAAAGACTGAACCCATAAACTATTTAATATCAGCAATATAGAGTTTAGCTCAATTTATCAAACAGAATAAGAAATAAATCTGCTTAGTAAATTTTTCATTACTATCCTGATAATCAAATGATATAAATAAGCTATAAAATATGAAATAATTAATTATCTCCACAACTGACATCTTAAAAAAGAAATGATCTGCTTAAATATGACAAGTAAAGTCTAATATACAGAATAAGATAAGCATGCACACCTACTCCTCTAAAAAAGAGGGGGCAGCAACACCTAGTCATTATATCCCATAAATTAATTATTTAATTCCAAACTTATTCGCAGTTATCTGACAACATAAGCAAGACACATTTATAATTTATTTTTTATATTTGAAAACGTTCAATCTAAATTTCACCATCATAAGAAACCATTTTATAAATAAACGAATAGAACATTTCATATCATTAGTAACTAAATAGTTATACCACATATTTTTTATAAAATGATTTGAGGTACCTTCTTTTAAATATGAACAAATTACACAGTTAACTTTCACAAACTTAGCATCTGCTTTATAAAGATGATGAATAATGTAAAAATCCAAGGCATAGTTGATTTTCTTTCGCAAACTCAAATCGAATAAAAAATGCTTGTGAATCTGAGTCCTAACAAAAGAAGCATTATGCCTATAAATAGGATGATAATTCAATTGAAACAAATCATATCCAGCAACTATTATTTTTTTTCTACGACCATCAATCTGTATGGCATCCCCATATATAATATCAGCTTTAGTCCAGTCGTTATTTTCAAATATAAATGTCAGCACATTGCATGATGAAAAGATATCTCCACAATTCATAAAACATATCCACTCTCCTGTAGACAATGCAATCCCTTTATTCATTGCATCATATAGCCCATCATCCTTTTCAGATATAATAATAGAAATCTGACTATTATATTTTTTTTCAACAATTCCAGTGTACCATCAGTACTACCACCGTCAACAACAATATACTCCAAATTAGAGTAAGTTTGAGAAATAACACTTTTAATAGTTGCATCTAATTAAGATGCCATTATAAACTACAGTAACAACAGTTATCTTAGGTAACATTGCAATTATTTAACTGAATTATTTTTTTTCATTTGTCCTTTCCATAATTTCACCAACAAGTGGTCTAATAAAGATATCTTCTTTTTATGTGATCGCATATAGAACTGCCGAATAAAACCTTCAACAAATTTATCCCAATTAGAAATAATTTTTCGGCCCTCATTTTGCATTATGTATTTCATCAATAGACATGTTCTGTATCTCAAACATAATTGAAATCATCTCCTTCTCACTCAAAGGATTACACAAAATCCATTCACTCTTTCCTTTACCAATGTATTTAGCACAACCACATTCCGTACTGACTGCAACTATTTTTCCCGCAGCCATGGCTTCATTTACAATCAGTCCCCATGTTTCTTTCTTAAAACTAGGTAAAAAGAGACATTTTGCATTTATAAAGATTTGCCAATTTTTCATATGACTGAAAAGGTAGAAAAGTAATATCTGAGATTCCTGAGGATAACACTTCTAATTCTCTATGAGAAGCCCCCTCTCCTACCATAACTAAAGGGATATTACCTCCTTGTCTTTTATACTCTAAATAAGCCTTTAAAAAAGTATCTAAATTTTTAAAAGGAACTTGACGACCTACGGTTAAAAATAGTGTTTAGGAAGCATTCTAAAATCAGTATTTTGACATTTTTCAGCCCAAAACCTATTATTAGTCACATTTAATCCAAAGAAAATTTGTTCTTTAGAAAATCCCCAATATTTCAAATCCTCAATATAATCTGAGGATGGACATACAATGAACAACACCATAGTTTTTCTTTTCACCCATGTCACAATTTTATTTCTTGGAAAAGCCGAAACTTTAGCATTCTCAAAAACGACAAGAGCTTTTTTATTTTCTTTCGCCCAACGAATTGCTGCTGCAGAAG
>PDYI01000171.1_pt1 | contig 78040 bp, 95 predicted proteins | sample 1430821 | NCBI WGS metagenome assembly PDYI01 (sample SAMN05780991, study PRJNA343144) | Human gut metagenome, whole genome shotgun sequencing project. | isolation source: infant gut | host: Homo sapiens | place: Finland | collected 2005-01-01 | reverse complement strand
CTCCTTTGCCACCGGAAGAGGAAGAAGAACAGTTACTAATCTAGAAATATAGGAGATTTATTATGGCAAAAATATATAAGCTGACCAAGGGCGGCCAAACCATAATCCCGGCTACCACAACCGATGCGGTGGTCAACCCAAAACACGCAAGAGCCTGACTACGGAACTTCCGATCTATCGTATCATTCTGTCTTGTTATATCAGATTAAACTATATCAAGGCTCCTTTACTTTCGCCGGAAAATAAACAACGACGAAGTTAGTATTGCTCAGAACAGATTAAAGTCTTCTGTATTCGTGACCAAACCGGTCAAGCTGATAGTCCCGACGGATTCAGCATCAATCTAGTGTATGCGGATGATGATTATAACATTGTAGGTGACATTATAAGGGGTGCAACCGAAATAACCACCCAATACCCCTACGCAAGAATAGGGGTAATCAGGCAGGATGACGGTAATCTGACACCTGATGATGTGCAGATACCCGTATATGATACTTATTCTCAGAAGATGCATGACGAATCAATGGTACATGCGGAGAAAATTGTACAAAGTAGCTTCTTCCTGAAGGATACGGGGACGGAGGCATTCATCATGGCCCGGAATATGATAAGGGAGCTTTATGTGTCCACCGTGGAGGAAGGCTTGAGGCTGATGTTGATCCGCAGGTTCGGTGATGCCGGTATTACTGACACCCGGGTGATCATTGGACAGACAACCGATGGAGTTCAGAAGTTCGTCTTCAATTTCAATCTTGGCGAGGCCGTACCCGAGGGCACTGAAGCCTATCATCTGGAAAATGATTACGGCACATGCCACATCCTGGTAGACTGGAGTAAGTATACAGCGCCGGTCAATACGGCCCTGAATGATGATTTCATTTTCAATCGGAACATTTATAAGGTAGAATGTTCCCCCCGTTATTTTTTCCAAGCTGGAGGACACCGCCCTGAAAACAGACTATGACACCTTGAAGTCCGGTTATGACGGATTGGAAAAAGAAATAGGCTCATCCACTCCCCGTGATTACACGCAAGATGTGACATGGCAGAAGGGCGCCATAATCAGCAATACCGGAGCTGACAATAATTCATCCTCATATTTAGAAAGCAGAAGAAGGACACAAGACTACATACCAGTATATGTCAGCAGACTCAGCTTTTCGGCTGCCGCCTACAGTGTCCTCATGGTCATGTTTTATGGTGCGGACAAGGTATATATCAATACATATCCCGGAATCTACACCTGGGAAGGCACGCGGACTGATCTGCTGATCGACTCTATAAAACCAGACGGTGCGGAGTACTATAGGGTCTGTATCAAGTATCCTGACATAAGTCCTGAAGATATAACCTTTATGAGCGAAGGGTACGGACTTAAGAAGGATATACAGACTTTGAGGGACGCCATCTCCGGAACAGCCGCCTTGGATAATCTGATCATCGTGGACACCAAGGGAGGAGGGGATTATGAAACGATAGAGGACGCTCTGGCAAACGCCGGTGACTCCGCAGACAACCATGTGGTCATCATTGTCATGCCGGGCACATATTATCCGGCTCCCAAGAAGAATGGTGACAGACCTTATGTTGAGAGCAACCGAAATCTGTCCCTGATCGGCATGAACCGGGACGCATGTATCCTCAAGGGGGATGTAGGCTATTATGATTACCGGATAAATGTGGATTACGCGCTGCTACGGCTGAGCGGAAACGTTCTAGTCGAAAACTTTACCTTGATCAACACATCAGAAAAGTATGAGAGTACGGCCACCGGGGAGGGATGGGACCTGACAGCCCCTCATAACCGTGCCTACTGTTTTCATGCGGACTATAACCGGAATCCCGGTGACGTCACCTGTATCAGAAATTGTAAGATGTACAATGACCACTTCTCGTGTATCGGCTGGGGACTCAGGGCGGAATCCACATTGCGATTGGAAAACTGTGAGTTTGACGCGGATGTCAGTGAGGAGAAGAACTCCCAGAGTGGTTTCAGCAGTTTCGGGGCGATATACGGGCATCTAGCGGCAGGTGTGACCAATGCGATGAACCAAAGACTGGAAATCATCCGGTGCATTGTAAGGAACAGGAACTATCCTACCGCCATCAACCAGATGGACGGGAGCGGTGCGGATGACTATACCAACATCTCATCCTCGCTCATGCTTGTGGGGAACATCTGTAAGACAACCGATATGGCAGCCTCGTTTAAGAATATCTCAATCGAGGGGAATCCGCAAGTATGTGCGCTTGACGAGACCAGTTATGGTAATAATGTCGCATCAATGAATTCAGTAGAGTAACTCGGAAAGTTATCAGTAACACTCAAAACATATATTATGATACGAGACCTAATCATCAGAATAATGAATCATCTGTCCGTTGAAGTGCATCCGGATGCGGAATGGTAAAAGTGGAACAGGATATATGGAGCTTAATACAATAAACAAAACAGGAACTTGGAGCGAAACGGCAGACCGCATCAACAGCAACTTTAGCAAGATCTCCATTGAGGTTGAAGAGATAAAGCAGAACGGCGGTGGCGGCAGTGGTGGCGGAGGGGGCGATGTCACTAACGCCGACCATGCCACATCTGCATACACGCTGGATAAGAATACGCCTGTGCTTGACTGGTTCCTTTCCGCATTGAACGATGATGATGCGCAAGGGATCATTAATTACCTCAAAGGTCTTAAGATAGCCGGGAATCTGATAAACCGCATCGTAAAGCAGGGTGACAAGGATGTCACCTACACCGATGAGGATGTGATGAGCGCATTGCGTGTAATGACTGAGATAGAGAACAGTGCGGAGAAGCTGAAAGAGATATTCTTGCGGAAGGATGTGGCGGATTCCACTAAGTACTTGTTATCCTTACTGGGCGGAGCCTTGATTAAGAAATATGCCAAGTTCGGTGATTTCGTTACTGGTGTATCAGGTGGATACATAGACGAAAAGGGTGACATGGAAATGGGAAGCGGCGTTTTCCGTAAGCGTCTGTTTGTCCCGGAAATAGCCTATAACCGTACAACCTATTTCAAAGGACGTATGGTAAACTCCCCCGGTGGCGGTTGTAGCGTATTGTCATACGTGGATAACGGCGATGGAACCTACACCATCACTCCCGATCTGACGGACGCGGACGGATTGAGCCAGTTTGTTGATGATATCCTTACCACCTATTTTGTGACTAAGAATAGCGAAGGCAAGCTGAATGGCTTTGAAGAGATGAAATTCCGGGTGACTGCCGCAGATTATACAGCCAAGAAGTTTACTGTCATTCCCCGTCCGGGGCATTCTGACTGGAAACCTGCCGAGCAGATGGTATTGGCACAAACAGGTAATTTTACGGACCCGGAACGTCAGACTTATATACTTATTGATTCAGTCAACGGAAACAACTGTATTACATTCTTTGACAATGCCAACACTTGGGACCCGGAACCGGCGCAGATGCCTGCGTGGTTCGGCAAGAAAAAAGGCATGACTGTAGCCGGTATTAATGCGGACAATTACTCGGCCGTTCTTCAAAACATTATCATGACCGGGCTTATCTTTCAGGTGGATGAGATCACCGGACAGACAGTGCGTGTTCCGTTGGACAAAGGTGAATGGACCGCAGGTAAGTATGCTTACTATAACCGGGTGTCACATAACGGGGCTTTGTGGCTGTGCGTTGATGATAACGGAACGACAACCGAGCCGTCAGATGATAACCCGGCATGGCTGAAACAAGTGGACAAAGGTGATAAAGGTGATCCGGGCTTGTCTGTAGTCGGTGGTGGACATTGGGAATCCGCCAACACACCATATAGTGCCAATACAATGGTCACTCTTGCCAACTGTGTCTTTATATCCAAGGTGGAAACCTCCAATCCTCCCATCAGAATATTGCGTATCAAAGGCGGCAATTTTTTAAGAAAGAAGGACGGTGGTTATTATCTTGCCGGGAAACCTGCCGACTGGGAGGTTAACGAAGACTGGGACATGCTTCTTGACGGGCGTGAACTGAAAGGCGAGAGCATCACTTTCCTTGGTGAATTTGCCACGGCTCCAGCCAACCCGAAAAACGGTGATTCATACCGTAACACAACTGACCGCGCCACCTACATCTATCAGGACGGAAGATGGCAGCTTATGATATCGGACGGGAAAGACGGTAAGGGCTATGAGTATATATACACAAGAGGCAATATCATAGATAACACCCCTGAAAAGCCGGACAGTCAGCAGAAAGATGGTTATGTTCCGGAAGGATGGACGGATAATTATCTTGGTACGGACATAGACCATCAGGTTGAATGGGGTTGTACACGTTTTAAGGAAAACGGCGTATGGTCTGAGTTCAGTGATCCTGCCGTGGTGCATCGCTGGAGTAAGGACGGAGAGAATGCCATCATGGCGGACTTCGATAACGAGATGGTCAATGCAGCCCTTACTTCAGACGGGAAGGTCGTGTCCTCACAGACTTGGAATACAACAGTCAGCATGTGGTACGGAACGGAAAAGCTCACCCTTGACAGCATCACCTGTACACCTGACACAAATCTTCTGTGTGCGACAGACAAGAATACGGGAGTGGTGACAATATCGGTATCTGCCGGAGCTACTCTTGCTGCGACAAACACGGTGAAGATCACAATCAGGGCTACAAAGAACGGGCAGCAGTATTCCCGTGATCTTACGTTCACAGTAGCTGGTGTGCGTGGGGGAGCGAATGGTGCGGATGCCATCCTATACAGCATTGTCGTTTCCGCCAGCTCAGTAAGCAAGGACAAGAACGGGAACTACAGCGTGTCTTCCGTATCATGTTACAGGCAGAAGTCAGTGGGGGGCGTGATATCCACTACAACGGACGGTATATTGAAATACAGCATAGACGGTGGAGCAGAAACTACCATAAACAACAATACAGCCATATCAAGCGGAAATTTCACGAAGACATTGAAGTTTGTCTTTTACGTGAATGACCAGATAGTGGATGTTGAAACCGTCCCATGCTTGTAGATGGTAAGGACGGGGCTGACGGTGAGAGTATCACAGCCGCAGGTCATTGGGAATCCGCCAACATTCCGTATGCGAAAAACAGTACAGTATCGTTTGCCGGAGGATCTTATTTAAGCAAGGTTCAAACATCCAATCCGCCACTTCCGCTTCTTCGTGTGAGAGGTGGAAGTTATCTAAGGAAGAAGGATGGCGGTTACATACTTTCCGGGAAGAGATCGGACAAGGCTGTCAACTCCGACTGGCAGGAAATGACTTCCGGTGTCGAACCGTCCGCTTCGTACTGGCTTGACAGCCCGGTAAGCACGATAAACTTCACGTCAACAGGCACACCGTCACCGTCAGCATTTGATGTTACCATGAAACAGAATATAGGCGGTAATGTGAGCGATACGAATAGGTTCTATCTTGTCGCACGCAAATATAACGGAAGCTGGCTGGCGCATGTAGGTGCTATCCTAAGCAATCAGATATCCGTTCCAGCGACAGCCGGATACACCCAGTTTGCCGTCCGGGCTTATCAATCCGCATCGGACGCGAACGCATGGAATAATAATTTTGTCGCTGAAAAAGGGTGGGTGTTGCAAATGATGGTTCCATAGGAGCGACAGGAGCAACAGGGGCGTTCCCCCGCGACAGAGGTGTATTCGCATCAGGACAGACTTATGTCTGGAATGCGGATTACCGGGATAAGGTCATATATCTGATAGGGGGAGTTTATTATAATTTCCTTGTAAAGAATTACGGTGCTTCCGTTACAGCTGCACCCACATCTGTCAACGGGGATTCGAACTGGGAAGCTATGCAGAAGTTTGTGAATATCGCTACCGACACCCTGTTTGCCGATGGTGCGAATGTAGCCGGCTTCATGTTCAAAGACAAGGTTCTCAAATCTTTTAATGACAAAGGTGAAACTCTTCTTATCAACGGCGTAACCGGGTATTTAAAATGTAAGAATGCAGAGATAACCGGAACTATCATAGCGACAAAGGGAACAATTGGTGGATTCAATATTGGTAGTGACTTTATCGGCAGCACTAATATGTCGGCTGTGAATGTTGATAACTTGTTGCTGCAATACGACAAGTTTGAAATGAAATACGAACGATTCCAATCAATAGACGGACATTTATATCAAGGCATTTTGAATACAGTAATTAGAAGTGGAAGTATAACTGTATCATCAACAGGGGATGTTTCAACAGCGGATGATACCCTGTATGTAAGATGTGGAAGTTATATTTTTTCCGTTGGGCGATACGGGATTCGCAAGTCAACGAATGGAGGAAGTACTTGGGTGGATTTATAATATTAAAAATATAAAATATGAAGATAAATTTTAAACAGTTCCCCATGTACACGGGGATAGACAAGAAAGAAATGGTTGCCTGTGATGTGGCATACAGCCTAGCGAATAACCTTTATACCAAAGTGCCAGATAATATCGGAGCGCATTGTCTTTCCGAGAAGATCTATAATGCGGAAGGTAATGTGGACTTAAGCGGGCAGGAGATTGACATTATCCGATATGCTTATCCGACATTTACTGGGGCGTTTGCCGACTCGTTTGAACATTATTTGAAGACATATAAAGAGAAGGAGGAACAACATGAAGATTGAGAATTTGGAACGCGCCAGCCAGATCAATGACGAACTGGCGAAACTGAAGCTGGCTAAGGAAACGTTGAATAACGGAGGCTATGTCCGTATCTACAGCAGCGCCCGGTCAAGTGCCGGATGCGTGGAACTGGATATAGCGAACTTCAATGGCGAGGTGAGCACGTGTATTGATAACCATATCGCTGAACTTGAATCTGAAATAGAAACGCTATGAAAGAATTATGGCAATTAATCAAGATGCTGTTCTCAAGCAAGCCGGGTGATTTTGATACTCCTAAGTTGCTTCCCATGAAGCATTATCCTTTCAAGGGATACCGTTTCATAATGTGGTGCGGACGGATGATATACCGTGCCGAGAACAAGGAGAACATAGATAGGTATATGCAGACCTATGCGGGTAAGGAAAGCCTGACGCACGAAACCATACACCTGCGTCAGGCACAGGTTACCGGCTCATGGGTAAAATACTATTGGCGGTATTTTGTCGAGTGGATCAAGGGAAACCCTATCTGCTATCCTGCGAGTTCTGCATATTATACTATAAAATACGAAATGGAGGCGTATGCTAACGAGAACAATCCGAATTATCCCGCGAACTATACCGGGAACAACCTTTCCCGGTACAAGATAAAAGGTGGCAGGAAGAAGCTGTACAAATCGGTTGGCGGCACTTCAAAAGCGTGGAAAACTTATATTAGAACTTTATAAAAATTGATATTATGAGTAATTTGAATTTAGAAAATATAGTTGGCTTTAAAGCTGTGGATAAAGACGGCAACGAACAAAATGTGACAGTAGATGAAATGGTGGATATGGTTTCCACAAGAATGGTTATGGCTTTGTCTGAAACTTCAACATTTGCCGCCGCTGCTGCAACAGGAAATGATGTGTATGAGAATGAACTTCCGACAGTGACGGATGCCGCAAATGTAAGAGTTTTACAAAGTAGCGGGGATGCGGCAAAAATGACGATGCAGTCACTTGCATCAAAACTGGGGGAACTGATAGGGATAAATGATACGTGGATAAGAAGAAAATATGTAATAAAAGACTGCAACACAGCTGTAGCTGGAGTTTATAATGTGGATGATACCACAACCGAGAACTTCCCTACAGGAGCATATAAATATGGATCATTACTTGTGGTAAACTCTGGCTTTTTTGGTTCTCAGTATTTTGTTCCAGACAATTTTAATGTAGATCCATACATATATATTCGATCTATTGGTAACAATGGAAATACTTTCAATAAATGGGGTAAAATTAAAGCAACAATTATAACATAGATATCCTTCATGGAACGACCTGGGGGAACTGATAGGGATAGATGATCTAAAAAGAGATGCAACTATAGCTAGAAATTCAGTTGGACTTAATGATTCGTATTATTATAATATCATCCCATCTAATGTTGGAAGATGTAGTTATCTTGTAGAAATATTGGAAGACAGGAGTCAACCTAAAATTTATATTGTATCTAAATATAGCAGTAGCTACAAAAATGATTATAACGTTAAAGGTGTTATAGTAGGGAGTTCTATGTTGTCTGTTAAATTTTTCTATAGTGGCAATGGAGATATTATCCTTTCTATTGTTGCTTCTGTTAGGTCTTCTTTAGTTTCTGTTAAATTACTATGTGGAAATTCTATGTCTTCTATAACTAAAATCGAACCCCCATCTGGACTAACAGAAATACCTATTTCTTAACAAAAAAATAGGTATTTCATGCTTCTGGGGGGACTGTTGGAAATAAATGATACGTGGTTTAGAACACGAAGTACATATGAAGGAAGCATACTACAAGCCCCAACCGGTATATACCGACCTAGTGGCGCTATTACTGACACCCTTTCAGGAGGTGGTCTTATTCTAGTATTTAGGATGGATAATAATAATGCTTGTGTTTTTCAAGTGACCGGGAATGGCGTCTTAGCTGTTCGTACAATGAATGTAAACAATGGTAAATGGAGCGAATGGAATATAATAGCTAATCCAAGTTTCCCAACATGATATCGTGCTACAAACCCGATCTGGGGGGATTCTTGGGTATAAAAAACGGGTGGTCCGGTACAAGCCGGTTCCACCCGATACGACAAATCACTTATAATACGCTAATAGCCTATAATGAAGTTTTCGGCTAGTATTAGAATGAAAAGTTACACCATTTGAACTAAACTCTATAGATAAGCTGGTTGATTTTTGACCTGCAATAATCTTACTTCTATCAGTATAAATATTGTCCGAAACTGTTAGGATAAAGCCGGAGATTGCATAATTATCATAAAACGCATATATGCCTTCTTGCAACTTCATGTTTACATCAACATCAGGCTTTAAATCAATTGTTCCAACTGAAGAAACCTCTAGAAGTTCCCCCAGAAGTGGGGAAATTATATCACCACTGTTGTGATTTGTGCCCAAGATTTCCATTCTCCCCAATGAATACGTATAAAAATAGAATTAGTATAATCGCAACAGATTTGCAATATATTCCCATTAGCTGTTTTAAAAACTAATAAAATCCCCCCTTTATACACTGATGGTCCATTAATAAAGCCCGTATCAGAAAATACCCACATACCTGAAATCGTATAATCATTAAAGTCTAATGTGTTGCCCTTGCTTCTTTCAAGGAAACCATTTTTAGACATTAATCCATCCTTATTGGCTGTTACTGTACCAATCAGTTCCCCCAGAACAATTTTTGTGGTTTATTTTGTAAATGCAGAAGAATTTTTTTAACTTTAAAAACAAAAAGTTGAGTATGTTAGAGAAGATCAGATATCGTTTAGTTTATAACCGGCAAAACAAGTTAAACCGACAGGGGACAGCCCTTGTACAAATAGAAGCCTATCTGAATCAGAGGAAGGTATACTTTAAAACCAATGTCTATCTAAAGCCGGAATGTTGGAGTAAGGATGGTGCCCAAGTAATCAACCATCCGCAGTCACAAGAACTTAATGCAATGCTATATGAGCATATATTGGAATTACAGGCTATAGAGTTAAGCTATTGGAAGAGAGGTCTTGAATCTAACTTATCCACATTGAAGGAAGCTGTAAGGAAGGGGGTAAAACCCGTGGTTTCGTTTCTTAAGTTCGCCCAACAGGTTATAGTGAATTCCGATAGGAAACCGGGAACCAAGGATAACATGCTGGGCACAGTAGCCACATTGAAGGAATTTCGGAACGTGATAGAGTTCACGGACATCAATTATACGTTTCTAAAGGAATTTGACGCATTCCTCCGCAACAAGGGATTGAAAGTAAACACGGTAGGGAAACACATGAGAATACTTCGTACCTTGGTGAATGAGGCGATTAATGAAGGCTATATATTACAGGAGGCATATCCTTTCCGTAAATTCAAGATCAAGAGGGAGAAGAAGGAACATAACTTCCTGATGCCCGCCGACTTGGAAAAGCTAGAAAGACTTGAACTGCCGGACAGGAAGAACAACAGCCGACACATACTGGACGCATTTCTCTTCTGCTGCTATTGCGGATTGAGATTCTCTGATTTTAAACAACTTACCTGTAAGAATCTCGTAACAGTTGACGGAAAGGAATGGTTGGTCCTAAACAGCGTCAAAACAGGCGTAAAACTCAATATTCCGCTATATCTGCTGTTTAACGGAAAGGCACTGGGCATAATGCGGAAGTACGACAGCATCGAACAACTGGCTGCATTAGGTTGCAATTCCGACACCAACCGAACATTGCAGAAACTGGGAAGAATGGCGCATATTGGCAAGAAGTTCACCTACCATACCAGCAGACACACTTGTGCTACTCTGTTGGTACATCAAGGCGTTCCGATAACCACCGTCCAAAAACTCTTGGGCCATACATCGGTCAAGACAACAGAGATATATTCCGAGGTGTTTGATGAAACAATCATCAAGGATCTGACAAGGGCTAACCAGAAGTATTCTAAGCGCAGGAATGTAAAACAAAATCAAATAAAATCTCAAAAATACCCGGAAAAATACCTCAGACAGTAGAAATCTATAGGAGCTATCTGTTTTATACTTGTTTTTCAGACTTCGGTCCATCTCTATTTTCATTTGTCAATAAAAATACAAAACCGTTTGATTTGCCATATTATTAATTCTCTTCATTTGTCCTGCAAGTAAAAAATATTGCATTAATGGCAATTTTTTAAGAAGATTGGTTTTTGTTTCAAAATTGGCTCTCCATAACTAATTAATATAGTTTTCTTTTTGTATTTCGTTTTAGAATTGATATCTTTGCTATTGTCTTCTCGTGAGAATGGGATAGAGAGTAGGACGTGGATTGAACGGCTGCTGTGCTTTTTGCTGGCGGCTGTTCTTTTTTTTATCTAAATGTTAAATATTACACAATGCAAGAAAATATATTGTGATTTGTTTTGCTATTACATCACAATATAGTATATTTGCATTGTGATAATAAAACAATGAATAATTAAAAGACAATAGAAGATTATGAAAGCGATAGTAGAAAATCCACTGATAAATTGTGAACCAGAAGTTTTACACCTTTTCGTTCAAATAATCAATGAGATAGCTTCTTGTATGTCAGAAGACGAGTTAAAGGGCTGTATGAACTCTTTAACAGTACAATACCCTTACTTTAAGCTGTTCTTTGACTATGGTTTTGAAAACAATCGCATGTGGGTAAAAGAATCAGATTCCATGGAAACATTGATATTTGTTGAGTTCTAATCCGATATCCTTAAAAACAACAGGTAATAATAGAACCGGCGGCAACGGATAAGCGGCGTAAGACTATGAAGACAAAAATTCAATTTACAGATTCATACAGTGGTAGAGCAATTAATATAGTTATCAATCTTACTGACGGTGAAAAGGAATACTACTTAAGAGAAGATGACAAAAATGTCATTTATAACAAAATGTCTTCTTATCAGAGAGCAAAAATAGAATCATTCTTTGGGAAGATGAATGCATACTATACCCAAATAGAGATTTTATAAATAAAAAGTTAGGGCGACGAATTTCTTCGCTGCCCTAAATATTAAAATGTGGTTTAAACCACAATGACATTTTTAATGTCGTTTCAATCCACGCACCGAAGTGCGACTAACATCGTTGATGTTCAATGCAAAGGTGCAATTTTTTGAATTAACGAGCAATAAATTATAAATGTTATAAAACATATTAATTATGGGAAGAGGACGATCTATTACCCTAGATCAAGAGTCTAGGGTATTGTCCCTATATAAGGACGGGATAGCGATCAAGGAGATAATGAAAGAAACAGATATAAAATCTGAGCAAACGATATATAGGATATTGGACAGCAATGGTGTGCCGCGAAGACCGAAGGTTAATGGCGTGAAAAGAATACTTGTTATGATAGAAGAGGACGTAGCTGCTATCTTGGATAAGGAGCAATCAGTATCATTATATGTCAATGAGGCTATAAGATTCTATCACAGTAACCGGCATTAATTGCCGGTTATTTTTTGTAATAAAGGAAACAATATTTATCTTTGTGGGGAGCGTGTGAAGATGCACGCCACTTATATTATGACGAAAGGACATTATACAATTTCATAAGACCAAGAGCTTGTTGCGGATTAGTTTCCGTGGCTGGCTCTTTTTTTTGTCATACAAAACAAAGGTTAGTTGAAAATCGGGTAATCCAAAACGTGTAATTGATGGTATTAAAAAAAAGGATAGTAAAAGTCATATAAATTATTGCACAATGAGAAAGGAGACAAAAGAAAACATCCAGTATTCAACTGCTGTGGGAATGCTTGTTTTGGGAGCGTCCTTGGCTGTGGCTGGTTTTGTGTGCTCGGAACCTATGGGGCAGATACATGATAGTGTATTGTGGTTGTTTGCCCAGTGTCTGTTGTATGCCGGTAGCGTATTTGGCATAAGCATCTATATTAATAGCCGGTTTAATAACTTGATAGAGCAATTAAAAGAAAAGGAGGGAAAGAAAAATGGCTGACGTAAGAAAACTTGCACCGTTTATCCTGAAATGTTTTGTAAATAGTACAATTGCTTATGAAAGAAGTTTGGAAACATATTGAAGGAACTCTTGGATGTTATTCCGTTTCAACTTTTGGAAGAATAAAAAGGAATGACAAAGGTAATATTCTTAAAATGAGAAAGAATAAAGACGGATATTTTATAGTCAATCTGTCATGTAATGGTACTCGTGTAACCAAACAAGTTCATAGGATCGTAGCTAAAACATTTCTTGGAGCACCTCCAATGGGATGCGATGTTGTTAATCATAAAGATGAAAATAAGACAAATAATCATATAGATAATTTAGAATGGTGTTCTGTAGAATATAACAATAACTATGGTTCGAGAAACGGCAATTTTAAAATTAAGGTTGCTATGTGTAATCCTATAACAGATGATACTATCTATGTCTTTAACTCAATGTATGAAGCGTTTAAAAAGACAGGGGTAAATTTTGGCGCAATATCAAATGTTATAAAAGGGAAAGGGAGAATAGCTGGTGGATATAAATGGATAAAAATATAAATTATGGCAAAAGTAGAATTATTAGTGCCATTCATCTTAAAATGGGAAGGTGGATGGGTAAATGACCCGGACGATTTAGGAGGGGCTACCAATATGGGTGTGACCATTGGAACTTATGAAGCGTATTGCCGGAAGAAAGGCTACCCCAAGCCTACGGTTGAAAGATTGAAAAACATCACGAAAGAGGAATGGACCGAGATCTTAAAAACCATGTATTGGGACAGGTGGAGAGCTGACGAAATTAAATCCCAATCCATAGCTGATATCCTTGTCGATTGGGTCTGGGCAAGCGGAGTGCACGGTATCAAAATACCGCAGGATTTGGTTGGTGTGATTCCTGATGGCATTGTCGGACCTAAGACACTCGCCGCAGTAAATTCCCGTAATCCACGTGAATTGTTTGATCAGATCAAGATTGCACGGTTTGATTTCATTGAGGATATATGCCGGAAACGCCCAGTAAACAACAAGTTCAAACGTGGTTGGATGAACCGTATCAACGATATAAAATTTGAGGGATGAAACAGAGAGTCTATATATGGATTGCGGTAGCGATAGCATTGCTATTGGTACTTATTTAAATACAATAATATGAAATGGCTTCCTTATATATTAATAATTGTACTCGCTTTCGGTTTAGGATGGTTTGTAAAGCCATCCCCCGAAGCAGTTATAGAGGCAAGAACGGATACGGTGTTCAGTACAAGTATCATTGTAAAGAGAGATACTGTAAAATATTATCTTCCTTCCCCAATACTATGTTGGCATGATGGTGATACAATCCATGTAGGAGACACAATTCTTCCTGTTGAGCAGAAGATATACAGAGATAGTGATTACATCGCTTATGTGAGTGGTTACAGATCTAACCTAGATAGTATCTATGTTTGTTCCAAAACACTGACAGTAACGAATGACATCTATCACACGGTTAAGATAAAACCTAAAAGATGGGGACTGGGGATAACTGCCGGTTATGGATTTGGTAAGGATGGTTTTTCTCCTGCGGTTGTCGCAGGAATAAGTTATAGAATATGGTAATCAACAGAAGGGAGGTGCAAGATGAAATAGCAACCAGAATGCCACAGGTAGAAGCGTGGCGTATAATAGAAAAACTCATTTAACAAAAGTAATTCTTTCAGGGGGGCAGAATTAAAAGAACCCCCGACACTTGAAGTTTAACGCCAATCAAACTTTAAAGTATACAAAGCATACGTAGATAAGTGTCAGGGGTAGTAATATCCTTACTTATTTCCTACGTATGCTTTTGTCATGATTTTATTTGATTGGCGAGGCAAAAATACAACAAAAATTTAAACCACAATGTGTAAGTCCGAAATTTTTGCCAAAATAATTAATATTGTTTCAAAAGAAACAGAAGTGTCTGTAGACCAAATATTATCGTCTGATAAGAATATGGAGACAGTGGATGCCCGGTATCTTCTTGTATTTTTTCTTTTCGAAAGCGGTATGTACCCTTCACAAATAGCCGCTCATATCCATAAGACCAAACGTGCTGTCAACTACATGATATCCAATTTCCATGAGAGGATGGAGAGTGGGAAAATGATGATAATATATTGGGACGATATAAAGAATTTGTTGGGAAACAACTGATTTTCCATGAGTTATGATCTATATACTTTTGTGCACGGTCGATTTTGACCGGATACAAAATACAAATACTTATGGAACGAACTTATGTTTTTAACCAAGACGGTGGAACCGGCGCAAACAATGGCCTGCTTGCGTCCATTCTTCCGTCCTTGCAGAACCGTGGAATTGACACTGGCTATCTGATGGGGCTGATGGGAGGAAACGGAAACGGAGGTTTCTTCGGAAACAATGGCGGTTTTCAGGACATCATCGCATTGATTGTGATTGCAGCCATCTTCGGTAACGGGAACTTCGGATTTGGTGGCAACAACAACCAAGGAGCGAACGAAGGAAGAGAAATGATCATGCAGACACTTAACCGAAACGGTGTCGACATTGCAGCATTAGCACAAGCTGTGAACACATCATCAGACCAAATCCTTGCCGGTATTAACTCTGTATCACAGGCTATCTGCGGTCTCGGCAACCAAATGGGCCAGAACACCAACAGTATCCTCACTGCGATCATGCAGGGCAATTCCGCTATTGCAACCCAGTTGGCAGATTGCTGCTGCAAAAATCAGACAGCAATTGAGCGTCAGGGGTATGAAAGCCGCTTAGCAAGCTGCGAAAACATGAATACGCTTACACGCACAATGGAAGGGAACACGCGTTCTTTGGCGGACGCTTACCGTGAAGGTTTCCAAGCGCTTGTAGCAAAAATGGATGCGGCAGAGGCGCGTCGCCAGCAAGAAGCGTTGGCTGCTAAAGACGCTGAAATCTCTACTTTGAAAGGTGAAATTTCACAGCGTAATCAGAATGCGACTATTCTTGGAAACGTAACGCAACAAATTGCTCCAATAGTAGCAAGTCTACAAACACTGCAGGGAGAGGTGGATAAAATCCGCTGTTCAATGCCGCCTACAGTGGCAGTGCCGTATCCGCAGTTGCAAGTATTTAATCCTGAGGTAGCTCGTGCTGCCGCCTATGGTGCGTATATGGGAGATTCTGTTTACGCACGCAGTGGATGTGGATGCAACAATTATTGGGGATAATTAGCCATTAGGTAAAGAGTTCTTTGACTTATTGATAAGGGTTTCGTAGTCGGAAAGATACATCCATTTATAGTTTTTGTAACATTTCCTTTTGTGCAAACATACAGCGGAGATTGCTCCTTGGTTGAATCCATTCCTTCTTGCATCACACATTGATTTGAAAAATAATATATCATCTCCATTGTTAATATTGATTCCAACAATAGGTTTTGATTTCCAATTTTTTTCATTGATTCTTTTGGATGCGTTTTGGGAAAGCTTTTCTTTGGTGTTTTTGTTTCTCATATTGGATTTCCTATTACACCACCGTAGATTGTCAAAGTTATTATTTGCTTTGTTTCCATCTATATGGTCTATTTCATCATAATGCAAATTGTTACAAATAAAATGAATGGCTACAAGCCTATGTATTAAGAAATGCTGAATATTTCCCTTTTTTCTTAGAATAATATTATAATATCCTTTATTATTCATTTGCGGATTCATAATCAAGGGATTTAGCATTCTTTCTCCATACCTATTCTTGATTGTTCTGGACAAAGATATGATTCGTCCAAATGAAGAAACTTTATAAAGCCCTTCATATCCGACTACATCACTCCATTCCTCACCTTCAAGAGATACACTCTTGATAAACTCTTCGTTTGTCATTGATTTTACCGAATTAAATGATACCGAAAATTGAAAAGTGGGAAGGGCTTCGGTGTACCCTTATCAGTTGGTCATGACTCCAACCTATCCCGATTGTAAATATAGTAATAAACGATTAAATTACAAAAGATTATGGCATTATTTCCTTTTAATAATTGGGGATTCCCGTTTCCCTCCCTTGGCAGAGTGAATTACAACACTCTTCCTACGGTGGCTGTAACAGTCGGTACTGAGAATGTGACTTTGGAGCTTCCTAACCATGCGTTCCGCAACAGGGATTATGTCGGAGGGTTCTATGTCAATCTTCGTCAGGCGATCCCTGCCGGCACGACTGCCACGCTGCCTATATTGATAGGGACCAACGGGGATACAAGACCGTTGTTAGCTTACAACAACGAGCCTATTACGGTTGCCAACCTTGCCGGAACCGGTATTTATGAAATCCACTATAACAAATACACCAACGAGCTGTTCCTTGTTAATGGCGGATACAGACCTACCGCTACTCCGGCTGCAACGGCAGAAGCAATGTCAAGCAAAAGCAAGTAGTTAACACGGGTGCCGGGGTTCTTGGCACCCTATTAAAATTAAACCAATATGTTTCAATCACTTCGTACCAATAACCAGTTATATATACTTCATAAGGATGCTAACCCGTTTATCGAATACGGCCCGGTAGTCAGCGTTTCCGCTCCCAAGCCGAAATATCCTATGGCATCCCCTATGGGACAGTTGCCCCAAATGGAAATGGTTGTGGATGTTGTTGTCTGTATCAACGGGCAGAACACGACTTTCCAAAATCTTCCTGCCGGCATGGATATAGCCGACTTCGGACAGAACGGCAATATCGTAGTGTCATGCTCACGTGATGCGATGAATAACGAGGTCGCTTCTATGAAACAGAAAAGCATAGACATCATCAACAGCATGGATTTTCACAATTCCGTCATTGCAGGGTGTGACAAGATGCTTACGCTCTTGAACCCTGAATTTGCCGAGAAACAACGTCAGGAGCAGGAAATATCCTCTCTGAAAGGGCAAATGGCGGAAATGAGCAAGAACATGTCTGACCTTATGGAATTGAACAAACGGCTTATGGAGCAGCTCGGAGTGGTTGAAACATCCAAAACAAAGAAATGATTATGGGAATGTGGGAAATATTAGAAGAAGGGCGTGACGATTACGGACGCGGCTTCGGTATGAGAGGTGACGAGGTGGAAGAAGCCTACAAGGAAGGCTGCCGCCACGGTTACGAAAAGGCCATGAGAGAGATTCATGGAGACATGGGCTTCCGTGATGGCGGAAGAAATTATTCAGGATCAGGTATGGGAGAACGCAGATATCCCGGCTATTTCCCTGAATATCCCCGCATGGATGACATGGGAGAACGCAGACGCAGACGCGCCAACGGTGAGTTTTATTAATGGTGGAGGGGTGGAATGCCCCTCTTTTTAAACAAAGGTTATGGAACAGAGATTGGATACATACAGCAGATTCCCATCTGGCATGAGGGAATATCTGGAAGCATACGGCTTTCATTTCAGCAAGAAACTTTATGAATGGGCCGTCTCAAAAATGAAAGTGAAAGACGAAACCACGGGTAAAGAAAAAAAGTTGGAGCCGTGGAGCAAAGACGAAGTGGACGATATGCTGAAAGCGAACGGAATTACCATCGAGCACGACAAGGGTTATGACGTTGCTTATGTCGCAAACATGCTGAAAGCGGATTTCTATAAAAAATCATTGGTTGACGAGGCACATTTGTGCAAGCATATAAAATGCTACCTTGATGATATTGATGGCGATCCTTGCAGGGCGTTTGACGAGTTCTTTGCCACCTGTATAGGTAAAGGGATTCCTGTAATCTGGTCGGATGTGATATGATTGTTCAGGAGTTCTACATACCAAAATATGGGGACTGGCACGTCAAAGTGTATTATGCGGTACACACCTATTGGGCGGATCGGATCATTATGGACCTGTACCGTATAGGATGCAGGGGGGATTCCCTCAAGCGTGCGTATCGCAATCTGACTGAAGGCAGAATGAATACCGGTCTAACCTATTCGGACTACAGGAGAAGAGAAACAGTAATGGTTATCTCACTAACCTCCACTCCCGAAGAGTTTCAAAATTCGTGGGATCACGAAAAAGGTCATTTGTGCCGGCATATCTCCAAGGCTTGCGGGATTGATCCTTATGGAGAGGAAGCGCAGTATCTTAGCGGATATGTGGGGCAGAAGATGTTCCCAGTAGCGAAGAAATTTTTATGTGAACATTGCAGAACTGATTTAATAAAGAATTATGGATAAATTAAACGTAAGAATTGAGGCGGCACGTCTTGCCGTAGAAAGTGGTGCAAACAAAGAAACCTTTACCGAAATGGCAAGGGTCATCGAAAAGTATATCATTGGGACATCGGAATTGTTGGAATATGAAAATCCGAATGCAGCGATGGAGAAAGCAATGGATTTTTTAAAAGTGAACCATCATGAAAAAGAAGAAACTTCCGATTTGGAAGAAACGGATGAAGAACCGATACAATGACAATTCTTCCAACTGGATTTGGATATATTTTCTCGCTTTAATGTTCGATAAGACATGGAAGTGATGAAGATACTAAAAGCTACTTTAAGTAGCAAGAGCAGGGAGGAGGTTTGTCGGTCAGAAAATGTTCCCTGTTGCCAAGAAGTTCTTATGTGAACATTGTAGAAAGGGACTGGAAAAATAATAATCGAACAGAAGCGTTCTTTGACTTGTTGGAATTACCGTTTTTACAAAATAGTCGTGAAATTATATACATAAATCCAATAAAATTATATATCTTAATTATAGATATATATTGGAATAACAAATACTTTATTCTATCTTTGAGCCGAATTTTAAATTATAGATGGAAATGGAACAAGAAAACAACAATGCGATTCTTTCTTTTGAAGACTTTAAAAACCAAAACGGCATCGTTTATTGGTGGGCCTCAGAAGTAATGGTTATGCTTGGATATAATGATATGAAAGCATTTTGTAAAGTTCTTGACCGCGCGACAAAGGCTTTTGTTTCGCTCAACATTCCTCATTATGAAAATATAATAGCTGTGAAACGCAATAATAATGGTGTTGAGTTCCAAGACTTCAAACTAAATAACAGTTTTTTATATAGTTTTTACTATAATATATTTGCTTATAATAGTAATTACTATATCTTTGCAATGTGAAAACGAATTAATACAGTTTTAAATCGCAACGATAACAATTAATAAAACAAATATATGAATAAAAAAGAAAGAACCAAAGAAATCCCACGGGTAATCGTTCCGCAAGGTGCACAAAAACGCATCGCATCTCATTTCGGGGTTAGCGGTGAAACAGTACGCAAGGCATTAAAGTACATTATTAACACTGAACTCGCAGTAAGAATAAGGGAAGAGGCGATAAAGAATTATGCTGGCGCAGAATCCATTATAAAAATAAGAGTATAACAATTTAAAACAAACTGTCATGATACCCATAAAAGATGAAACCAGATTGATAGACCTCACAATAGGCGAACTTAAGAGCGTGTTAAGTAATATAATCCGTGATACGATGTCGGGATGTGATGTCAAGGACAAGGAACAGGATTACGTGTACGGGCTTAAGGGTATATGCCAGTTGTTCGGTTGCTCTAAAAATACTGCAGCAAAGTTAAAGGATGGAATATTGAAAAAAGCGGTATATCAGGATGGTCGTAGAATCTTGACTGATCCGGTGATGGCAAGGAAGCTATTCAACAACTATTATTCAAAGAAGAATTAATAAAATGAGCAAAGCAACCGATTTTATAAATAATAAATGCTACCAGCTTGGCAATCCGATAGAGCCGTTGATTTTTAAAGCTGACGCATTGGAGGCTGTTAATATCGCATCCAAGGAAATAGAGGAACGAGCTGTGAAAGTGTACCGACAGTTATGTCCTTGTTATCAAAATGGGAAATGCAAGCATTATCCCCACAACCAAAAACAAGGTAGCCAAATATGTGATATCGAATGTGATCGTATAAGTCATCTAAAGAAACAACTGGCTTGTATCTCAACAGATAAATAAATTTCTTCCCTCCCGTAAGATTCGTGGTAACAACCGGTTTAAGCCGTTGAGGGGAGCTGCTTAAAGTTCTTTCACATCATTGTAAATGCTTATATGGTGTAACTCATAAGCCGTATGATGCAGACAAACGGACTGATTATAGGAGTCAATACCAGCAGGGATGCCGTGACGTATTGAGGGTCTATAATAATAATTGATTGAACATACTTTCGGTGCACCGATTTGTCCTTAGTGCATTAAGTAAACTTGGTTGGGCACAAGTACCGCCGAAAGGTCTAATATATCCCCTCCCGTAAGATTCGTGGTAACAACCGGTTTAAGCCGTTGAGGGGAACAATATAAAAATTTGTATTATGAAAACAGCTAATTTTATCCTGTCTATATTTGCCACCCTATGTTCCTTAGGAATGATTTATGGTGCGATAGTTACGGAAAGTCCTATAAAATCCGTATCGGTGATTATATTTTCTATTATCTCATTATTGTGTGTGAGATTGGTGGCAATGACATATAAGGAGTTAAAGGAATATGAATGATTTTTTCATCTAGTTTTTTGTGTTTATAATGTTAGTTACATAATTTGTCCGTGCCGGTGTGTGAATATAGGTACGGAATTTCACCGTCCATGGCTGGTACTGTCTAAGGAAATAAGCATAAATAATTATCTGTTCTAATTTCTACTTTCATTTAACGGATAGTACGGCGGTCCGATTCCGCTGACGGTGGCTGTAGGTTATCATAATAAAGTCGTTTAGGTTTTGCTCCTGTAGTCTGTGAAGATAACAGGAGCTTTTTAATAGGAAACAAGTTAAATTATGGATATAAATATAATAAAGGAGAAAGCCAGAGAGTATGCAAATGGTATACATGGGATTACGCACAAAAGAACAGCATCGGTGGATTTTGAGAAAGGTGCTCAATTTGTTTTGGAATCCATGAAATGGAGGAATGCAGAAAAAGATCCTCCACCATTGGACACAAGAGTGCTTGTGAAGAGTTCCGGGAAATTTGTGAATACCGGGATGTTGGTATTCGATAGTGAGCATAAGAAGAACATTTGGATATGTGGAAATACTAACCGGGCATGGGACATTGATTTTTGGAAACCATTGCCACAATAATATAAATATCATGGAAAAGAAATATCAAATAACAAGTTACCAGCTTGTGTATGCCAGTGGTGGCAGGGATACAGTAAAATTGTTCATGCCTGTTATGGTGGATGATTTGGAGAAATACCGTAACAGTATCCGTGCGACACATGACTGCATTGGTGTAAATCTTACTTATACCGAACTGCCATGAATCCATATATAGTTCAAGGCGTAACGCTTGTGTTTTATGACGGAGAACGTGAGGAACTGTCTGTCTTGGATAGTAAGATTACTGACAGACCTCCCAAACTTCTTAAAGAGCAAATTCTTGACGGATTTTCCAAGATGGAGAATCCTCCGGTTAAAGTTGAACTTAAAATAAAATGGTTATGAAGAAAGGTGATAAAGTACGTGAGATAGGTGATACGCTGACAGGTACGATTGTTTATATCGCTAACGGGTATGCTGATGTCAAATATCCTAATATGAAGGGTGTATGCTCGTTGCCGGTCCAATTTCTTGAAAAGGTATGAGAACTGTAAGACAGATAAGCGATGAACTGGATAAACTATATTCAGAGCTTGATATAGTCCAGTCAATGAGTGAGGAATCGGTAAGGCTCACCTTCAACGCTGACTGTAAAGGTAAATATATATCCTTGCTTAATGAAGAAATCGATTCTCTTGAAAACGAGCTTGAAGAATCGGAAAGATATCATGGCAGGAAGCGGAACTTTGTAAGGACTGCGGACCTGCCTTTTTTGTGTTGGTAAATAATAATTTTATATGAGTGAACAGTTAATATACAGTAAGATAGCCAATATCCTCAAAGAAACAAAGGCTATCACCAAATCGGAGAAGAACCAGCAACAGGGGTTCAAATTTCGTGGTATTGACAATGTTATGAACGAACTTCATGAATTATTCTCAAAAAATGAGGTATTCATACTACAGGAAGTGCAGAGCTTCACAACAGAGAACAGGATAACGAAATCCGGCGGTACGAACACATTCACAAGAGCTACGATAAAGTTCAAGTACATGACCACTGACGGATCGTATGTTGAAACGGTAAATGTAGGAGAAGCTCAGGACAGTTCCGATAAGGGTTTTAATAAATGTATGAGCATAGCGTTGAAATATTCTCTACTTCAAATGTTTCTGATTCCTACAGAAGAGCAAAAGGACCCTGACAGCACGACACCTGAGGAAACGGATTTCCTTGCGATGGCATTGCAAGAAGTAAGATCAAGCCTGTCAATCGAGACATTACAGGTAGTATGGGGAAATTATAAGGAATTACAGAGTGACAAACGTTTTGTTGAAGCGGTGACAAGAAGGAAAGGAGAACTGAAATGAAACTAATCAAATCACAAGTCGTTTTCAATCCCGATGAACATACTTATATGCTAGGAGATAAGGAACTAAGTGGTATTACTTCCGTGATAAGCAGACAGCTTTTCCCCGATAAATACCGTGATGTTCCCGAATACGTGTTAAGGAAAGCGGCTGAAAGAGGTACTATGATCCATAGTATCTGCGAACTTGTCGATGATATGGGGATAACTCATGACAGCGATGAAGCACAAGGATACAAGGAGCTGAAAGACGATTGGGGATTGAGGTACGAATGTTCCGAATATCTTGTATCTGACAATGAGGACTATGCAAGCTGTATCGACAAGGTTTATCGCGAAAATGAAACTGATTTTACTTTGGGAGATATAAAGACCACCTACGTACTTGACAAGGAATCTGTAAGATGGCAGTTGAGTATATATGCATACCTTTTTGAGTTGCAGAATCCGGGATGCAATGCGGTAAGGCTTATAGGTATATGGTTGAGAGGCAAAAACCATGAGATAGTAGAAGTCGAGAGAATACCATCAGAAGTTGTAATGAATCTGTTGAAATGTGATTCGGAAGGCAGACAGTTTGTGAATCCCTATTCCATATCCCCTGTTACTCTTCCTGACGAGTACCGAAAGATGGAGAGGACAATACAGGAAATTGTGTCACAGGCAAAATACTGGTCTGATAAAAAGAAAGAAATAACTGATGGCGTTATGATGGCTATGGTAGAAGCCGGTGAATATAGTTGGAAAGGTGATATCATATCATTTACTCGCAAAAAGGACACTATCAGAAAGGATTTCGACAAGAAGGCGTTTGAGAAAGATTATCCTGATTTGTATAAGAAATATTTAAAAGAGATTCCAGTAGTTGGAAGTGTAACATTAAAAACAATATAATTATGGCAATTTTAAGTGGTTCTATCTGTCTCTCTGATATACCTCGTGAGCAGATGAAGAAAATTAAGTGTAAAGACGGAGTTGAAAGAATCTATGTGAATGTGGCTGTTATCGAGCGCAAAGAGAAATCCCAGTTCGGACATACGCATTTCATCACTTGTTCTCCTAAAAAGGAAGAACGGGTAGAAGGAAGGAACTATATCTGCGGAGACCTCAAAGAGTTTGTACCTCAGAATACATCACCTAGCCCAGAGGATATAAATAATGCGCCAAGCGTGTCGGATGATGATCTGCCATTTTAGCCTATGAAATACGATGGTTCCAATCCTCTCCACGTCCAGCAGGCAAGAGCGAAGCTGGAGAAGTTGATAAAGGAACAGAAGGTGTTTGAATTGACGGAAAAGAAACCGCAAAGATCTTTAAATCAGAACAAATACCTTCATGTCTGCCTTGCTTATTTCGGTTGCCAGGTCGGCGAGACGATGGAATATGTAAAGCGGAACTACTACAAGATTCTCTGCAACAAAGACACTTTCGTCCGTGAGAGAGAAGACAAGTTTCTTGGGAGAATAAAATACTTAAGAAGTTCGTCTGACCTTGATAGTACAGAGTTTAGCCTAACTATTGAGCGGTTTCGGAATTTTTCGAGTGCCCAATGTGGTATATATATCCCATCTCCAGACGAAGAACGTTTGATTCAGTTGATGGAGATAGAGGTTGAACAAAGTAAGTTTCATATTTAAATGAAACTTACTTTGACAAAACAAGAAGTGCTTCTCATCCAGTTACTTCTTCATATTTATAAAAACGAGTTGCCCGATGACGGAACAGAGAAGCATGGACGTTTTGTCGGGAAGCTGTACAAGAAAATCAAAAGACAAGTTATTAATCAATTAAAGCAATAAAATTATGGAAAGCAACATATCACGAGATCATATTGCGCTTGAAGCGATGAAGTGTATGATGATGACAGCAAAACGCAGAAGAACTTTATGGAATAGGGTTGTAACATTGTTTTTCCCGTCCAAAGAAGCTAGTGTTACAAACTACTACTATGAAGGACAGGCTAAATCAGCTTATCAGATAGCTGATGCGATGATTAAGGAACGTAATAAGACAAAGGAGGAATGATTTATGTCAAAAAAAGGAAACAACTTTAACAAGAAAGTTCAGATGCATCTTGCTTGTTCTGGATATAGCCCTACCAGACCTGAAATGTGTTGTATCTATTTCAGAAACGGATTTGCATACGCAAGTGACGGACATATTTTGGCAAAAAACAGAATTTCCGAAATATCGGGATTGGAGGATCATGAGATAACCGCACTTGACGGAAAATTTCTTCACGCTGACTTCTACAAAGATATGTTGAAATACGATAATATTATGATTGCCGAAGATGGCATAGAATGCAGCAAGGATAATGATAAAGTATTTTTTTACTTTTCCACATTTGATAAATACCCTGATGCGGAAAAAGTCTTGCAGGAGGCCTTGAATACGCAGACTACTCCACTTCCACAAGTAAGGTTTGACATGAAGATTATACAACGGTTGAATAAATCTCTTTTTGAAAGCGACAAGTGCGTTGCTACATTTAAGGGTACTAATAAAGTTATTGTTTTTGATAGTATGATGGAGGGTGTAAGCAGTGTCGGATTGCTTATGCCGTGTTATAGTGAAGATACGGAGGAGTAATATGGAAGAGTTTATTTCAGACTGGTTCATTCCTATGGATTTCGGTAATGACCTGCCGGATGAAGAGCCAGATGGTGAGGATAATTTTAATTTTGATTAAGTGCATTTGTTTACATGCCTGCTCTGTCTGTGAAGATATAGTGGGCGAAAATGGGGCGTAAGCACTGGCTGTGTTCCTTATTATGGATAAGTGCACAATATACATTGTAAGGGCTTGTTGATTTATGAAGCTTCAATCGGCAAGTTAATCATGATTGCTGGCACTGCCCAATTATGATTAGTGGGTTCGATTCCCCTACGCCCCTCATAAATGTGAGCCACACATCAATGGCATGGGTTAATAAATAATGGTTGTGCCCCGGAGAATACGCTTCGGGGCTTTTAATTAAAAAGAGAGAATGAGACATTTAGAAGATCAGCTTCAAAAGGCTATTATTCAATATTGGGATTTTAAATACCCTAAATGGACGAAAAGGCTCCACCATTCTCCCAATGGAGGGAAGCGTAATGCTATTGAAGCTTCCAAGTTCAAGCAGATGGGTGTTCGTGCTGGATTCCCTGATTTGATACTGCTTATACCAAATAGATTCTATCCCTTTTGTGGTATTGAATTAAAAGCAAAGACAGGCAGACAGTCAGAGAATCAGAAAGCCTATCAAAAGGAATTTGAGAGTATTGGGGCAAAATATGTTGTTGTCCGATCATTGGACGAGTTTATTAAAGTGGTGGATAATTATTTGAAAGATATTTGAACTTTATTTTGGTGTTTTGAATTTGAGTTGTATCTTTGCGGTGAAAAGTTCGCCAAACTTTGATTTTATATAGCATATCGAAAGTGGATATTTTTATATCTACTTGACAGCTTTTATCGCAAAGATATAGCCGTTAGTTTTCCCTACGGACTGCTTTCGTTATGCGAATTTAGTCGGAGTTTGGCGACTTTGGGAGGCTAACGGCTTTCCTTTTATACATAACTCAAATTTCATCGTATGCCAAACTCCATGAAATTAGAGCAGAAGCGAAGTACAGTAACTTCTACATCTACGTTATCGGCTAACGTAAAAGCCATTTTCATGTTATTAATGCTAGTACTCACTATCATTAACCCTATCTTGTTTATAATTCCCTTTTTATTGTGCTTTATCTCAGTGAAGAAAGGAGGTCTTCTATGAAACAGTACGACTTCACTTCATTCAATGAGATGCTAAACAATTTTATTACCTCTGAGGAATTAGCAAAGAATATCGTGCAATTACTCTTTAACTACGCTTCCATTGTTGACGAAGAATCATTGGGGCAGTTTAAAGATGATGTAGGCACGCTGTACATCATACACGAGGAAATAACCAAAATAAGATAAAAATATAATTAACCAAGTGTTGGTAGCCTTATACAAGGCTGCCACACCTCTTATATCATAAATCATGAAAACAATAGGAGAAATAATGAATGAAATAGAACATATACCTAAATGCCCTAAAAGTGGGGAAGTCAATTTGCTTTATTTAATTGGAATAATGAAAAGTGGTCATGGGAAGAAATAGAAAATTAGGACTTGATTATTTCCCTATGGACGTGGATTTCTTTCAGGATATACGCATTAGAAAACTAATCAAGTATCAAGGCGGTAAAGCTGTAACTGTATATGCTCTCCTGCTATGTATTATCTACAAACAAGGGTACTACGTGAGGTGGGATGATGAGTTGCCCTTTATTATCTCGGAACAAACCGGGTTTGAAGAGGCGTATATACAGGAAGTCTTTAAATGCTGCCTGATAGTCGGGTTGTTTTCTAAAAAACTGTATGATTCTGACAAAGTAATTACATCGAAGGGGATTCAGGAACGTTATAAGAGTATTTGTGACCAGTTGAGACGTGTATGTCAATTTGATGAATTTGGACTTATTTCCTCCGAAGAAATAGGCATTTCCTCCGAGAAAAAGCCTATAAACTCCGCGAAAAGTACACAAAAGAAAAGAAAAGGAAATAATAAAGAAAACTCTATAAATAGAGTAAAAGAAAAAATGGGTTCTGATTTTGGAAGTTGTGATATACCCCTCAGTGAATTGCAACATGAGCTGTCAGCAGATAGCGGATGGGAAGAAGCAATAAGGCTTCATTTGTACCGTAACGGGATAAAGGTTTTCGACCATGATATGTTTCTTCTATGGCTTGACAAGTTCGTGATAAGCCTAAAAGCCGGAGGAACTATCTCGAAAGACAGGAAAGGCTTTATGGAGCATTTCAGAAACTGGATATTGACTGAGATAAAAAGAGGGGCTACAAATTTGTTTCAGGATACGAATGATGCTTTGCTGAAATCTTCCGAATGCAACAAGACATATCACAAATTCCTGTCGTATATCAAGAAACAAGCACCGTATTGTTTTTCCAATATGCGATTGCCTACGGAAGAAGAGTTTTTGCTTTTACGAGACAAATATGGGAACGATATGTTTAAAAACGCATTATGCACAATTGAAGGCAGAGTAGACATCCGTTCCAAATGGGATGTTTTGTATAACGCTGTTTTAAAACAATTTGAGTTTATGAAAGATGAAAAATGAAATAATACCGAGTGGAATGCGTATATTACCAAGAGATGAAGAATGTGAGAAACGTGTTCTTGGGACCATTCTAAGCGAGAGAGATACCATTTACGAAGTGAGGGATATCCTTACTGAAAATTGTTTCTATAACGATTTTCACAAACAGATATACAGGACTGTATTGGAGATAACAGATTCCGGAGGAAGGGCCGATGCTGTCAGTGTGAAATCAAAACTGGAGTTCTCCTATCCGGACTTTAGTTTATATGAGCTGGTAAAGATTTCAGGAATGTACACATTCGATCTGTATCAATATGCGTGCAGACTTCATGATCTGATGATACGAAGACGTTTTTTTGATATTGGGAGTTATCTTGACAGTAACGCTTTTAATGAGAAGGAAGATATTGCCGATGTCGTGCAAAAAGTGTCAGACCAGCTTGCTAATCTGTTCTCATCCAATTGTAATTCTATCAGCACAGTCAAGGAAAGCATAGAATCCGTGTATGAAACGATAAACCGCAACATGTCGGGAAAAACAGAATTGACAGGTACACCGACCGGATTTGACAAGATAGACGGGAAAACAGGCGGGCTTCAAAAATCAGACCTGATAATAATTGCGGGTGAAACAAGCCAAGGAAAAACTAGCCTTGCTGTAAGCATGATGAAAAACGCTGCAATAGCAGGTGCTAAGATAGCCATGTATTCAATGGAGATGAAGAAGGAACAGATTACGTCTAGAATCATTTCAATGATAAGTGGTATTCCTTCAAATGTTATACTTTACTCACCGCTTTCCGGTATGCAGTTGGAAAATGTAGACCGAGCTGTGGATACTGTATCAAAAATGCAAATCTATTTCGATGACAGGAGCACGTCCAATATCGACACGATAATATCCTCAATCCGTCAAATGAAATTAAAAAATGGGATAGACGGGGCTGTGGTTGATTATTTACAGATTTTGAATGTTAACATGAAGGGAAGCAACAAAGAACAGCAGATGGGAGAGGTTGCAAGAAGGCTGAAGAATCTGGCAAAGGATTTGGATATATGGATTATTGCATTGTCACAGATGAATAGGGATAATCTTAACCCTGTACCTACATTGGCAAGGTTAAGGGATAGTGGACAGATAGCGGAAGCAGCAGATATAGTCATGCTGATTTATCGCCCCGAGGTAAAAGGGAAACGTTATCCTGATGAGTTTTCAGACGTGGACACAAAAGGAACTGCCATGATTGATATAGCTAAAGGCAGGAATATAGGGCTATTGAAGTTTATCTGTGGTTTCAATGCCGCATCTACTCACTTTTACGACTTGAACATTATTCCCATATCAAGTAATAGCACTGAAGAGGATAACAATCCATTTTAAATATGGCAAAGAAAGTCAAACCGGAAATTGTATATGTCAAATGCCGGAACTGCAAGAATGCTTCGGACTTCGGGGACAATTCTGCGTATTGCAGGGCCAAAGGGCATAGAGTGTGCGCCTGTGACAGATACGGGCAAATTTGTAACAGTTTTCAAAAGAAAGAATCATAACGAAAAAAGGAGAAATTTATGAATACCGAGATGCAGACAAAGATACGTGAATGGGAAGCGGAACGCGACAGGAACCTACGCATCCACTGTCCTCTTGTAGCCGCCAAATTCCAAAGATGGATTGACAGGGCGAAGAAAGAAAACGATAGACAGCATTTCCAGCCCCGTGACAAGATTTTCAACAAGAAAGCCTGTAGTTGATACTTTCATGCAGGAAAATTCATTATACGGCTTTAAAATAGGTTGTATCAAATAAAATAATTGATAAAAAATACACGATCATGCAAGGAACAGACAAACTGAATACGATAACCAACATCGTATTTGTCCTCACGGACATTTTAGAAACCAACCTTCTAGAAATGCAGCAGCAATACAAGAAGGAAGGCTTTGAACTCAGACACGATTCAAAAAGAAACTTCAACACAGCCATAGCCGCGATAAAGAGATTGAAAAGTGATGTGAATCATTGTAGCGAATCCACTCAGGAAAACTTCGGCAATGATTCTGACATGGTGAACGCCATGTTGCTCACACTGATTGACAGGTGCGGTGATGATGACAACCTCGCTTATAAGATGTACGAATACATTAAATCTTTCCCGTCCAAACTGAATTTGGACCTGGATTTGGATAATGCGTTCAGTCATTTGTTTAGAAAATCATGAAAACTGCTGACGGTTATCCTGTGGTATGTTACGGCGCAAAAGGGAAATACGGTATACATCGCATCTGCCGCCGTTGTGCCATATATCGTAAATACGATTAGATTCCCGAAAAGCCATGCTACAGGCTTCATGGAATACACCTGTTGGGCAGAAGAGAATGCCCGATCTTTGAACAGAAAATAATCAAAATATCAAAATAACAACAAATAAACAATATCATGGAACAGAAATTAAAGACTTATAAAGCGTTTGACAAAGATTTATCTTGTAGAGGGTTTAAGTATGAGGTAGGTAAGGAGTATGAAGAAACAGGCGACATAAAGGCATGTGAGAAAGGTTTTCATGCATGTCCTTACCCTCTGGATGTTTTTGGTTACTATGCGCCAGCCGGGTCAAGGTTTTGTGAGGTTGAACAGAGCGGTAAAATAGACGATTCAGAAAGTGACAAGGTTTGTTCTTCAAAAATTAGAATAGGTGCTGAGCTTGATATAAGGGGGCTTGTGAAAGCAGCTATATCTTTTGTCAAGGAACGGTGTACTAACGAGTGTAATGCGGAACCGGGAAAACCTGCCACGGCTGGTGATAGTGGTGCTGCCACGGCTGGTGATTATGGTGCTGCTACGGCTGGTTATAGAGGTGCTGCCACGGCTGGTAATTATGGTGCTGCCACGGCTGGTGATAGTGGTGCTGCCACGGCTGGTAATTATGGTGCTGCCACGGCTGGTTATAGAGGTGCTGCCACGGCTGGTAATTATGGTGCTGCCACGGCTGGTAATTATGGTGCTGCCACGGCTGGTGATAGTGGTGCTGCCACGGCTGGTAATTATGGTGCTGCCACGGCTGGTTATAGAGGTGCTGCCACGGCTGGTAATTATGGTGCTGCCACGGCTGGTTATAGAGGTGCTGCCACGGCTGGTAATTATGGTGCTGCCACGGCTGGTGATTATGGTGCTGCTACGGCAAGAGGAAAGGCTTCAACAGGATCTAATGGTTTGTCAATGGCAAGAGGTAACAATGTTCAGGTAAAAGGCGGAATAGGTGCAATTTTGGTCATAGCTGAAGAAAGGGAAGATACGTGTGATATTGTCGATTGGAAGGCTGTATTAGTTGATGGTGAGGTTGTCAAGGCTGATACATGGTATAGACTGGAAAACGGTGAGTTAGTGGAAGTTGATTAACAGTTGACTGATAGAGCAATTAGAATTTAATTGATAATAATTATCATTTACCTGACATCAGGGAAATGGTTAAAAACGGAACAGAAAATGAATATATCTAAGTTACTGAAAGCTGCGGATGATGCCTACATAAATTATAGGTATAGATGTGAAGATATCGCAAAGGAAGCACAAAAGTACATTGGTTGGGATGATAAAGTCAGTTGTGAGCATCTGCCAGCAGATGGTTTATGCATCTTGGCAACCGTTCCCGACGATTGTAATACGAGTGGAATGCCCGAATGTGTTTGCCCAGCAGATTCATTCTTTTCTTCTGTGAAAGAAAAAGGAAAGATTACTCCATACGAATTTAAAGAGATTAGTATTTAACCAATAACCAGAGAAGAAATGAGTGAATTATATATACCGCCTGAGCGATTTGAGAGAGACTTTATCACCGGACGATTTTTAAAAGGTTGTGTTTCTCGCAACAAGGGTCGTAAAATGGTTTATCATTCAAAACGTTCCAAGGCCAGAAGTATAAAAAATCTGTCTAAAGGACGTGGGGCTTGGCATAAGACTGGTGCAGGCATGAATAAAAAGAGCGTTGTTTTGATAAAGGATGAGAAATTATGTGGAGTATTCCCTTCGATACAAATGGCTGGTAAGATGATTGGCGTGGCTCCTTCTTTGATCAGTGCTATATGTCGGAAAGTGAGAGGCAAACATACGGCTAATGGATACAGATGTTTTTTCGAAGATAGCAATGATTGGTGTAATTTAATTAAACAAGATTATGAATAATGACAGGCAGAAGATATTAACTGATTATATTTCCTACTTATACACAACAGGCAGGACTTATGATACTGTCGGGAAATATATCAAATATGTAACGGATTTTCTTGAACGTACTGAAGATGTCAATCGTCGTGGCTATCTGGTTTATAAGCGTGAAAATGCAGATGTCATGGTGCGTCATTCCATAATGTGTTCAGCTATATGCGATCTATTGTCTTTCCTTAACATCGGATATGGAAGGAGGGATAAGACGGTAAAGCCACTGGAAAAACTTGACGTCATATCCGAGAAGAGCAAAAAGCTATTGAATGACTTTATAGTATGGTTGACGGATAATAATGACTACTCCCCTCATACAGTTAATTTATATTATACTTCAATGAAAAAGTATTTCGAGTATACCAATGAGGTAAACATGGATAATTGCAGGAGGTTTATAAAAAGTCTTGAAGAAGAAAAATTATCTCCCGCTACCATCCGTTTGCGGATTACAGCAATAGAAAGATTTTCCAAATGGCTGAAGAAGCCTATAGAACTGAAGCGTCCCAAAATAAAGCGCAAGCTTGATGTGAACAATGTGCCGACCGAGGAGGAATATAACCGGCTGTTGGAATATCTCAAGGCAAAAAACAATAAGGATTACTATTTCTTTATTAAGGTTTTGGGAACAACGGGCGCCCGTCTGTCGGAATTCCAACAGTTTACGTGGGAAGACATCATATCCGGGGAAGTGATATTAAAAGGAAAGGGTAACAAGTACAGACGTTTTTTCTTCCAAAAGCAATTGCAGCAAGAAGCGAAGGTTTACGCTAAAGAATATGGTAAAACCGGGATTTTTGCGGTAGGGAGATTCGGCCCGATCACACAGCGTGGCTTTTCCCAGCACTTGAAAGCATGGGGAAAACATTGCGGCATTGATCCAAGGAAAATGCACGCGCACGCCTTCCGGCATTTCTTTGCTAAAATGTTCCTGAAAAAAAACAAAGATGTTATTCAACTGGCTGACCTTCTAGGTCACGGGAGTGTGGACACAACAAGAATTTATTTACAGAAAAGTTATGACGAACAAAAAAAAGATTTTAATCGAAACGTTACATGGTAGTGTAGCGCAGCTCAATGAACTGTCATCCATGACCGAAGGGATAGACATCTATGACGATACCGGGTGTGTTGACACTGATTTTTTGATAGAAGCGATATCTTGCGTCAGTGCCTTCATGGACGCAAGCAACATAGTTGTTCAAAAAATATCTTCACTTTTAGCGCCGGACGCTTCAACGGACGAAAAGAAAAAACAGGCTGATGAAGGTAAGAAATGGAGCGTGGAAGAGATATTGAAACATTGTACTCTTGAGAACAATATCCTCAAACTTCCTCAAGTTCAATTCAATAAAAAATCTTATGCCGAAGCAAAAAAGTGGATAGAAGAAGCCGGCGGCTCATGGCAAGGTGGGAAGGTACAGGGTTTCACATTTCCTTTTAATCCGGAACGTGTGTTCTCCATCTTGAAAGAAGGTAAGCGATGCGATTTGCAAAAAGATTTTCAGTTCTTTGAAACACCTGCTGATATTGCAGACTGGCTGGTAATGCTTGCCGGTGGAATTCATGAAACAGATACCGTACTTGAACCAAGTGCCGGACGTGGTGCTCTGATAAAAGCGATTCATCGGTCGTGCCCGTCAGTAACAGTTGAATGTTATGAACTGATGCCAGAAAACAGGGAGTTCCTTCATACACTTGATAACGTAATATTGCTTGATGAAGACTTTACCAAAGACAGTGTAGGTAGTTATACTAAGATAATTGCAAATCCTCCGTTTTCCGGTAATCAGGATATAGAGCATGTCAGGCTTATGTATGATCGATTGGAACAAGGTGGAACCCTTGCAGCAATAACCAGCCAACACTGGAGATTCGCTTCGGAAAAGATATGTATTGATTTCCGCAACTGGCTGAAAGAAGTACATGGAGAAGTGTTTGAAATCAGCGCAGGCGAGTTTAAAGAGAGTGGCACTTCTATTAGTACAATGGCGGTAGTTATAAAAAAATAATTCAAAACCAATTAAGAAATGAACACAACATTTGAAAAATCGTCTAATTCTACCGATGAATGGTACACACCGAAAGAAATTATAGATGCATTAGGAAAGTTTGATTTAGATCCATGTGCTCCGGTTAACCCACTTTGGAAAACAGCCACACAAATGTATAACAAGAATGATGACGGACTATCGCAAGAGTGGAAAGGTCGTGTATGGCTCAATCCGCCTTACTCTCGTCCTCTTATTGAACGGTTCGTTAATCGGTTGGCAGAGCATGGCAACGGAATTGCATTACTCTTTAATCGTTGTGACTCAAATATGTTTCAAGATGTAATATTTGAGAAGGCAATAGCGATGAAGTTTTTGCGTAATAGGATTCGTTTTTTTCGCCCGGACGGTACGCGCGGAGATTCACCCGGTTGTGGTTCCATCTTAATCGCTTTTGGTGAAGAGAATGCAGAGATACTAAGGACTTGTTATATAGCAGGTAAGTATGTACGAATCAATTAACGTAAAACTATAAAGCAATGAGTGAAACAATACAATTATCTCCTGGTCTTGTAGCTGCCTATAAGGAACTATTGACCAACCCAAAGAAAAATGGATTTTCTTTCCGTCCGATAACCGAATGTTTCAGAGAAATCGAAACGGTAACTCCAAAGCATGAATTATTTAATGTGTACATTGAATATCTGCAAAAGCCATTGCCCAAAGTAATATTCTACATTATCATGGATGAACTTTATGGTAACTTGACAGGACGGGCTATGGATGCGGAAGGTAAACCGGGGTATTTAGGGTACAAACTTGAATTTATAAAAGAATGATTATGAATGAAGTTAGAAAGCTATATAACGATGATGGATGCGTTCTTAAAGAGGCATCTAGCAATGACTATGAATCATGGAGTTCAGCAAGAACACTTGGTCCTATGGAAAGAAGGAAAGAATACAGAAACCTATGTTATAATTTTGAATATGAGCGGGGAACTAATATCCCTCACTGTGCAAAGAAAGGTGTATGTGATGAGGATTGCGAATACATGAGAAATTTCAAAGGATAGGATATGAAACAGACAGTAGAAGAAGCAGCAAAGGAATACGCAGAATTGATAGTCAAGCCACAAGAGATGTATCTTTCATTTGAAGGTGTATATTCGTTGAAAGAGGACTTGTTTAATTCTTTTTCCGCTGGCGCAGAATGGCAGGCAAAGCAATCACCTTGGATAAGTGTTAAGGAACGGTTGCCGGAACCAAACAAGCTTGTTCTTTGCAGAATGGTATCAAATGGAGCGATTGTTAGTGGCTATATCGTTGTTTCATCCGGGAGATCGCCATACGTTGCGACAGACGGAGGATTTGAATTTGAGGATTGGAACGACTACGAATGTGACATGTGGATGCCCATCCCGTCTTTCGATGAAATATTAGAAGCGAACAGGGATGTATTGGAACGGATTAAAGAGAAAGGAGATTGAGATATTAAATTAAGACAAGCAAAAAAGATAATGAAGAATATCCGTAGAAATGTACGCATGGAGTATTTATACGGATTAGGACGCTCGATGAAGGCAAATGCTATTTGCGTTAGACACTATGGTAGAGTGGACAAATTTACAAAGCTAATCAATCAAATAGGAGATAAAGACCCTCTATTAGCAATTAAATTAATTAGACAATATGGAAATAAATAACGGAATAATAATAGACGGAGTGCTGCATGAAATGATTGAACTGATTGATGTGTCCAATATAAATTTCGATTGCAGTAAATGTTCATTGTGTAAAGAATGCGAAGAGTGTGAGATGAAGCATGGATCATACCTGTGTGATGTGATGGCATGTTTCTTTTTTGTCAATCGTGGCAAAGTAACGGATATTAAAACAAAGGAGGAAAAGGAATGAAAAAAGTATTGTCAATTGAACAGATGAAGCATTTGGGGGATCTTGGTATAGATACAAGCAATGCAAGTATGACATGGATGTTGTATCCTTATGAAGAAGACAAACAACCCCAATTAAGTTTACGTGAATGGAATACTTTCAAGGAACCATTTAGGATACAACATTGTATCCCTGCATTTACTTTGCTTGACGTTTTAGAATTGTTACCGAAAGAAATAAAAACAGGTACAAATAATTATTGGCTTGTAATGTCCCATGATAGCGAAAAATGGTATATATGCTACTCGGAGTTTGACTACTATAAAGAATTTAGGTCTCATTCATTAATTGATGCGGCATACGATATGTTGTGTTGGTGCATTGAAGAAGAGTATGTTAAAGTTGGAGAGGATGAATAACTATGGATGATTTGACAAAAATATTATTTTCAGTAGTTCTTATAATGCTATATAACTGTGCTTGTGGCTATGGATACGAAATATCTAAAGCTGATAATGGAACTCATATAACTAGTTCTGTTTATGAAGGACCTAATGATGGTGGTAAATGGGATATTTATGAAGAAGCACTTGAAGCCGGATTACAGGAAGCATTAAAACTTATATGATTATGGAAACAGCAGAATTAATATTTAAAGGTATCCTTACCTTATTAAATGTTTGTGCTTTGATGTTTACCTTAATCTTGGTAAACAAGTGGCACAGACTCATGGAAGACAAGATGGATAAGATAGAAGGATATGTCCGCCATGTATCAGATCGTAACGATATTGTTTACATTAACCAGCTTTCGGAATTGCAAAGACTGTTGATAAAAGAAGAACGGTATGAGGAAGCCGATAAGATTGGAAAAATAATTAAGGATGAAGAAATTAAATTAGGAATAAGGGAATGAAGAATATTAATTTGAACGAACTACGAGATCGTACTTATAAGACCGCTTGCGAGCACGGTTTCCATGATAAGGATCTGAGTAATGAACACTGCCTTTGCCTTGTCATTTCTGAGCTTATGGAAGCTGTGGAAGCGGACCGAAAAGGTAGATTAGGGAAAAATTGTAAACGTCGTTTTGAAATGGGATACAATCGTTACCCTGCATTGGTGAAAGAAGAGATGCGATTCAAATGCACGTTTGAAAAGCATATAAAAGATTCACTTCCTGATGAATTGAGTGATGCGGTTATACGCCTGCTTGACCTTGCAGGACTTCGAGGGATAAGCCTTGAACTTGCCAACGGAGATATTGATGACTGTATTGAAGATCTGGCAGAAGCCTGTAAAGACGAAACTTTTACCGAATCAATCTATTCCATCTCTACACTTCCTGTTAGATATGACGGAATATTTGATTTTTCTATTACTGTGAATGATATGATACTGTCAATTTTTGGACTTGCCAAACATCTTGACATAGATTTGCTTTGGCATATCGAGCAAAAACAAAAATATAACGAATTAAGACCTATGTTAAACGGAAAAAGATATTGATTATGAAACGTGAAATAAAATTCAGAGGAAAAGAATTTGAAACAAGACAGTGGATAGAAGGATCTTTGACAACATATCCAAGATATTACCCAACTATTACACTCGTTGAAGATGCTGAACCTATTCCCAAAAAGACAACTTGTGTAGTTCTTCCTGAAACAGTAGGACAGTTCACCGGATTATGTGACAAGAACGGCAAAGAGATTTACGAGGGGGATATAGTCAAAACAAAAGAATATGGGATTGATATTCCTAATGGAGTTTTTTGTTCCAATGTTGCTGGTTACGACAATTTTTCAGTAGATTATATTGATGGTGGGTTTCGTTTGTTAAATAATCAACGTGGATTTTTATTGTGCAAAGGTAATCATCTTGAAGTGATAGGTAACATATATGATAATCCGGAATTATTGAAAGAAAATAAGCGATGAAAACAATTTTATTTATATCTACATGTATTATCGCCCTATTATGGGTTGGTGATCTTACAATAACATTCAAGCCATTTTCCATCTCGCTTCCTGGTTGGCATAAGGCTTTAGGTATCCTTCTATTTTTTCTGTCAATGACGGTATATAATATAGGGGAATATACTAGAGGCTATAAACAAGGTTTCGATGATGGGATAAAGGAATGTATTGAAATACTTAAAAAGAAATGAATTTAGGGTACTTTTAGGGTACATGAATTAAATGGTATGTTTTTTGTTTTATTCATATTTTCCGTAACTTTGAATTGTAATGATCCCGTGTAAAGGAGCGCGGTACGTTCTTCGGACGAAAAGACTTTTATGAAAAAGAAACTTGTAATAAATAGAGAAAAATTTTGCCACTATTATATAGAAACGGGTAACGCATCAGAGGCGTATCGGAAAGCTTATCCATGCAGTGTGAATTGGAAGGACGGAACTGTGCGCAAACGTGCGTTTGACCTTCTCAAAAATTCAGATGTGGCCTCCCGGTTGAATGAACTTCAGGTTGAGGCTTGCGAGAGGTTTGATATGAAGAAGGATGATGTGCTTCGCTTTCTTGCAAGCGTGGTGAATGTTGATCCGATAGATCTGCTGTCCTCTGGTAAAGATACATATATGGTAAAGTCTGTTGAGAATATTCCGAAATCCGTCCGTCTATGCATACAGTCAATTAAGAACACTCAATATGGAGTGGAGATACGGCTATACAGCAAGATAGCCGCCATTACACAGATAAGCAAGATGCTTGGATGGGATGCTCCGGTAAAAAGTGATGTCAGTACTAATGTGCGCATGATAATTGGGGACGAGTGATGATAGAGATGGTATTCTCACATAAGTTGTTCAATCCTCTGTTTTGGCATATCCGTAAGGCTATGCATGACAAGAATATCAGGTACATTATAAACAGAGGTGGTTCTTCATCGGGAAAATCTGTATCTACGACACAGGCTGTGTTGTTGTCTGTATTTTCTTGCGAAGGTTCGGCTCTTGTTGTAAGAAAAGTGGGAGCTAGTCTGAGGAATACAGTGTATGAAGAGTTTAAGACCCAACTAAAGGCTCTTCAACTGAGTCAGTTCTTTGTGCCTAAGGAAAATAATATAACTTGTGTAAATGGTTGTAAAATTGACTTTACAGGGCTTGATGATCCTGAAAAAATAAAGTCTATCACTGGATATCGTTGGATAGTGATGGAAGAAGCAACCGAGTTCGAATATGAAGATTTTACTCAGATACGTTTCCGTCTTAGAGGTAAGGAAGGGTTGCAGATAATATGCAATTTTAATCCTGTATCTGAGGATTCATGGATTAAAACGAAAATTCTTGATACTTATGAATGGGACGATCTTCCAAATGAACTATATGGCGAAGTGAAAAATCCTCTTACTAAAAGTTCTTTGCCAAAGGCATACAGCACAATATTAGGGAAACGGGGTTGCAAACCTAGAATGATCGCCAATGAACGTACAGGAAAGCTGGAAAAGTACCCATCGGATACAATAGAACTGCATTCGTCTTATAAAAATAATTTTTGGGTGGTTGGTTCTCCGGACGGTAAATATGGATATTATGACAGGCAGACAATATCCAATTATCAATGGTACAAGGAACATGATTACAACTATTACCGGGTATATGCGCTGGGTGAATGGGGTAGTATTAAGACGGGGGGTGAGTTTCTATATGCTTTCGATTCTAATAGGCATATTAAAACAACACGATATATCAAGGGACTTCCTGTGCATATTTCTATTGATAACAATGTTCTTCCCTATATTTCGATTTGTTTTTATCAAGTGGACGGAAGTCATATAAGGCAGTTTAATGAGATATGTGCCGGTGATCCCTTTAACACAGTAACGCATGCATCTCGGATGGCTGTTGATTATCTGCGGTCAATCAGATACAATGATATGCTGTATTTATATGGTGACGCTTCAACAAGGAATGGGAATACTATAGATGATGAAAAGAGGTCATTCCTTGACAAGTTCGTAGAAGGGCTGGAAGGTACTTACCATGTCGAAGAAAGGATACCATATTCTAATCCGTCCGTGCCCATGTCTGGTGAGTTTGTCAATTACATGCTTGATGGTGGTTCCGGAATGTGTTTTTCAGTAGATGACGGATGTAAGAATTCAGTTGTTGATTATAATAATGCCAAGAAGGATGTTAACGGTGGAATGTTGAAGACGAGAGTTAAGGATAAGGTTACGGGGCAGTCTTATGAGAAGTACGGGCACATTTGCGACTGCTTACGTTATATTACCGTATGGGTGTTTAAGGATGAATATACTCGTTTCTCCTTAAAAAGAAAACGAAGTAAAATTAAGCAGGAAAATAAAGATATGAGATATTATGATATATCTAAAAATATTCAGGGGACAAGACTTGTATATGTTCTTCCCGAATATGCCGGAAAGTTTATTATGGTTTCATGTTATGTAAATGAGCGAATATATATCGATAATGTGACATATATAAGTTCATTTGATGAAAATGTTCTTCTGTCATTTTTAGAAGGGATATCTCCTGCGGAGATCTTGTTTGAAAGTGAAAAAAATTATTTTCCTATAGCACGGGGCTTAAGGGATAGATATGATGTCAGAATCATACATAAAAATATGGGAGCAGACGCTAGGATATCTGCTTTTTTGGATTTTATCAAAAATAATGTGATGTTCCGTTCAGACTATGACAAGATACCGCAATACAATGAGTTTATGGATGGAGTATTGGACTATAATGGTTCAGATGATTGCGCTGCAATTTATTCTGTAGCAGCACTGTCTTATTACGTATCGAAAAAATATAATATATAATTGGTATATTTTTAAGATATATCAAAACTTTGGCAAAAAAATATCGGATGTTGTACAAAAAATGTTGGTCTTTTTTTAATATGGGTATTTTTAGGGTATATAAATTGGAAGTTTATTATTTTAATTTATATTAAACGAAAATAATATTTGAATTACTTGTTAATTAATAAATTAATTTGTTCCTTTGTAACAGGCAATTGCCTTCATGGTGTGAAGTTGCACCATACCCACTTTTAGAACGTGATCACTGTGGAGGCAATTGCTGTATTATAACGGCGGTTGCCTTTATTGTTGTATATGAGACACTGGTTTAAGATACCTTCTTTAAAGAAGTCAAATAAGGATATGTATGATGAAGCCACCTATCATGGTAAGGATGATGGGGGTAATTTTATTTATGTACCTAAATGGGTAGAGAGCCTGTTTCCTGGCAATAAAGGAAATATAGATTACGATATGTCTACTGTTGAGGGGAAAGCAAGAGCCTTGCATGAATGTTGGCCGTTTGCAATGGTTCTAGATCATTGCGGAAGAATGATTCAGAACGGAAGATATTACGTGACAGATATGAACGGGAATGAAAAGAGGAGTTTTAAAGATATTGTGACTCTCTTAAATCGTCCAAATATAATACAGAGTGGGCGTTCCTTTATAAAACAGGTTGAGATATCCTTAAAATGTTTCGGATTTTGCCCTATTTATACATTGAGAGCTTTAAAATCCGACCTGCCTAAATCCATGATGGTAATACCTCCCGAATTATTTTATATGGAATCATTCGGTAAAGACCCATTTACTCAGACAGAACTTTCTTCAATTGCTAAAAGGGTATATATACGTTGGGGAGATGTAAATATAGAGCTTGGGGATGAGGAATATTTTGTCATATACGATTCAATAATGGATATTCCAAGCAATAATGGAGGGAAAATTGCCTTCCATTCCCCTGTAGACGCATTATCTTCGCATACGCGAAACTATATGGCTCAACTGATAGGGAGAGGAAATCTTATAGTTAATGGAGGTCCAAAAGGGATATTGTACGGGAATGATACGACTGATGTAGGGAATGCCGCCATTACTCCGTCTGAATCCCAAAAATTGCAGAATGATTTTAAAAGGAAATATGGCATAGTGCATAAGTTGTATGAAATCATGGTGACTCCTAAGAAACTGGGATGGATTACATTAGGATCAAATACGGAACAATTGAAGCTTCATGAGGAAGATAAGGCGTGTTTGGAGGCGATAGCTCAGACCATAGGTTTTGACGCCAATCTGATTATACAAGGAAGTACTTATGATAACTCTTCTCAGGCAAAGAAAGCGGCATATCAGGATCTTATTATTCCTGACAGTGAATGTATAACAGAGGCTTTGACTAATGCTATATGTAAGGACAGAGCAATAATCAAAATGGACTTTACTCATGTCGCTTGTCTTCAAAAGGACATGAAAGAGTTGGCGGATGCCTTGTCTACAGCCTCTAATGCTATAGCTTCATTGTATAACAACCGGCTGATTACTTTTGAGGAGGCAAGAACTGAGATGTCTAATTTTACAGATATTGATCCGGATAACCCAAAAGGGGAATTTAAAATAGAAATAAATAATGATGGAGACAAGCAAATACAAGGACAGGCTGGGGAAGCAGTATAAATCCTTATCTTTTTATGCAAAGGAGATACAATATGATTCTGGCAGCAGAACTATCAGTGGTTATGCCGCAATTTTCAATAACATTGATAAGTTCGGTGATATGCTCTTGAAAGGATGTTTCTCAAAAAGTATACAGGAGAGAGGTCCGGAAAGTTCTGCTAATGATAAGATTATCATGTTGTGGATGCATGACATGCATGAACCTATAGGACGCATTACGCTTCTGCAAGAAGATGAGAAAGGGCTTTACTTTGAAGCGTCTATTGATGATGTGGAAAGAGGGAATCAAGCGTTGAAACAGCTTGAAAGTGGAACTTTGAACCAGTTCTCTATAGGTTATAGTTATGTATGGGAAAAATGTGAATATGATAGGGAACGTGACTGTTTGGTTGTAAAGGAAGTCATTCTATATGAGATATCCGTAGTGTCTATAGGATGTAACGGGGAAACTGAATATCTTGGTCTGAAATCGGCAGAAGAATATGAAAGTGCGTTGGAATCACTTCCGGTTGAAATAAGTGATGTATGTAAAGGACTTCCAATAAGGAAGAGAGAGGAAGTTCAAACGTTAATAAGAAAAGCGATGTCACTCGCTCGATACAAGCCGGCAGGCAAGCCACTTGATGAAGAGGGAGCCGATAAAAAAATAAAAATATTTACAAAACCTTTAAAACTTAAAGAAGTATGAAATTTGACTTTTTAAGCAAAATTGATTTGTCGGGAATGGATGAGGTTTCCGTGAAGTCATTACAGGCGTTGCAGGACGCAATAAACGCTACTGTAGGTGATTTCATGAACGATACTATCGACAAAAAAACTTTTGAGGATAAATTAAATGAGGTTACTCAAAAGATAGACTCCGAAAAGGAATTGGAAACAGTGCGTAAGGAACTTGGTGAGATGAAAGAGATAATTGTTCGCATGAAGGGTGCAATGCATAAGAATGAAGATGGGGAAACGGTTTTCAAATCTGTAGACCAGCAGATTGAAGAGCAATTGAAGGATTTCATTACTGTAGGCAAACATGGAGAGAAATCCGTGGACTTGAAAACAGCTTGTAAGCAGTCTCCTGGATTCAAGAAAAGCCTTACACTTGTTATGAGCAAAAAGGATGTTGAGCCCTTGAAGAGTACAGGTGTGGCACCACATTATAACATGACAATTGATAGTCAGTTATCTGTTGATCCGCGTTCTCAGACTGTAATCCGTAAATTTGCCAATGTGGCAGCAATATCTACACGATCATTAACTTATGCGGAGTTCAATCCGGGTGAAGAAGAAGCCGAATGGGTTCCAGAAGGCGGTCTTAAGCCTATGATGAGCGGTACATTGTCAGAAGTTACTATCAATGCTGGCAAAGTGGCTCTTGGCACAAAAGTAACCGAAGAAACATTATCTGATTTGCCTCAGTTGGTTGCGGAGGTTAGGGCTGAGATTATCAATCGTATTGGTTTGAAAGAAGAAGAAGGTATTCTGTCTGGTACTGGTTCTGGTGGTCAGATTAAAGGGATTGGGAGTGATATACCTACATTCTCCTTGACAACTCTGAAAGTAGATAAGCCCAACACTTATGATGTTATTGTTGGTATGTATACACAGATTGTGTCAATGTCCAATATGGCTTATCGCCCAAACCTTGTGCTCATGCATCCTCTTGACTATGCACAAATGCAGTTGACTAAGGATGTTAATGGGCAATATCTTCGTCCTTTCCGTATTGGTGATGAACTGATTCAAGGTCTGAGAGTGGAAACCAGCACTGCGATCAAACAAGGTGATATTTGGGTTGGAGATTTTAACTATCTTAACATCCGTGATGTATGGGTCCTTACCATTACACTTGGGTGGGAAAATGATGATTTCACTAAAAATATGGTGACTATCCTTGGTGAGAAACGATTGATGGTTTATATCAAAAAACAATATAAAACAGCTTTTGTCAAGGATAGGATTTCAACCGTTATTGAAGCTATAACCCCCGTCGCTGTCGGCGGATAAATTTATATATGCTATGAAGGTAAATTTGACTAAAACTTATGAGGTTGAGTTCGCAAAGGACGGAGCTTCTTATAAAAAAGGTGATAAGGTAAGTGTTAATATGTTACTTGCAGCTAAGTTCTTCCAAGATGGGCGTGTTGCCACCGTTCCTACGGAATTGATAGAGGACGCTAAGAAAATCGGTGCTGAAGACTTGTTCAATAAAAAGAAGAACCTCAAAGATATTGTGTAATGTTAGTGGATTATACTTTTTTTCAAGGAGGTATTCTTGATATTGAGGGTGCTGTATTGAATATGCATACTCCCTCTGAGACTAATAAGGCGATAGTTGACAGCCTTCAAGGCTTTGTAATGCAATATGAGTCGGAATATCTGGGAAAACTCCTTGGAGAGAAGTTGTATGAGGAATTCTCATCATATATTGCCAACGAAGGGAAAACGAAGGAAAAAAGATGGGATGATCTTATAGCGCGTCTTGTCGTGAGATATAGTGATGGTGATAGTGAGGTTTCCAAATCCCCTATTGCCAACTATATATATTTTCATTATTTGAGACATAATCATGCACAGGCAACTATTACAGGTGTGAAGGCTGACGAAGATGACGGCCGTCTTGTAAGTCCAGAAAGGAAAATGATATTCGCATGGAATGACATGGTAAGAATGAATATCAGACTTGTGAGGTGGCTTAAATCAAATAAAGCGGACTATCCGGATATCGCCACCGATTTCGAATTGTTGGAAACAATTAATTCTCTTGGAATATGATAATTGATATAATATCAGATGTATGTGCTTCCTTGTCAAAAAGAATGGATCAACAGATAAATTACATATATGGTGACAGTTCTTATATAAGGGAAACACTTCTTCTTCTTGGGAAAAGCAGGGTGACAGCATTGGGAAAATTCCCAATGATAGGGCTGTATGTTCCCTTAGACGAGGAAAGGGATAGTGAGGATTATTTTTGTAAGGCATCTGTAAACATAATAATCGCTACCAATACATTGGAAAAGTATACAAATGAACAACGTCGTGAGATTTCTTTTGAAGGTATTCTTCGACCTTTGTATTACGGATTCATAGAAGAGTTAAAAAAATGTGATAAATTTGATTTCGGTTACTCCGGTATTGTAAGCCATACATATTCAGAAAATTATAGTTTTGGAAGACGTGGTGCTGTTGATGTTGACGGTAAGGAAGTTGGCGAAAAGATAGATGCTATTGAAATAAAGAATTTGGATTTAACAGTTAAAAATCAGAATTGTTATGCGAACAGATATTAGAGAGTGCGGCAGCACGTCCGGATTTAATACTGGAATGAATTACTGCCCCCTGCAACCGGACAAGGTAGCAGGTGTTATATTGGTCATTCATGGCAAAAAACTACCAAAGGAACTGACTGCTGATGCTTTGGAAGAGGCTTGCCATGCTGATTATCCGGACAGAATTTATCCTATTACAGGATTTTCGGAATATGCGGTAAGCGGTGGTGAACCCAATACATCGGAAAATGGTTATGCCGGTTCGGAAATAACGGGCTATTCGGCAAGGACGGATACATTCACGTTGCGTAAGTTTAATCTAGCTTTACAAGCTAATCTTGTAGCCAACAAGGATACATTGTTTGATATGTATGTTTTTGACAAGAATAATGTTATCTACGGAGAGGATGACGGAACAGACGAGCTTGCAGGATTCGATTTGTCAGGGGTTTACCCTACAGGGCAGACTTATGACTCAAGCGGACAAAAGGCTTATCTTGCGTTTAATGCAATGTATTCCGATACGGAGAAGATGATGAAAAACATGTCTGTAAAACAATCGGGTGTAAATTTGGAAAATGTTCTCAAGGGATTGAATTATGTTGAATTTGTGAAAATGACATCTCCTGAGAATACATATAAACTCGTGGATCACTATGACCGCACAGACCTTACTGCATATTATGGCGCTGTATTGTCTGAGAAGGCTTCAACAGTCGTTTCTGGTGCGTCAGCACTGAAATACAGTAACGGTGTGCTTACAGCGACAGGAGGTGTACCGGTGCTTAAATCTCCTTCTATTTTACAGGCTAATGGGGTCATTGGGATTGAACAATGGGTACAATGAGAATTAATGGAGTCACATTTATAGAGTCCGAGGTGGCCAAACTTTCATTGGATGAGTTTGTCGCTCAGAATATAGATGTATTCTGGAAGGACATTTCTAGAGAAAGGCGGAAATCAAGGCTGGTTTCCGTATATAATAGAATTATCAATAACAGTAATTTAGGAGGCGGGGGAGATTGATCCCCCGTTTTTGCTATGACATTGGAGGAATACGCGAGATGTTGGAAGAAATTGGCTGATGGCATTCAGCCAATGATAAGGGATAAGATGGAAAAGGATGCTCCTCAGTTTGAGGAATATGTACGAGAACAGCTATATAGTGGTGTTGATGGAGATGAAAATCCTTTGATCCCTGGATATACTGAGGACCCATACTTTAAAAAAACTTATGGAGAGCATTGGAAGAAAAACGCCGAACGCTATAAAAATTGGAAGACAAAGATACAGAAACCGAAACCTTCATATCTGGGTTTTTCTGCAAGAGGGAACAATACTCCAAACCTTATCATACGTGGAGATTTTTATAGTTCCATCACGGCAATACCAATATCAAATGGTATAAGGATTGCCAGCTATGGCGTTTCTTTTGGTTCTGATATTGAGAAGAAATATGGCTATAAAATTTTCAAGGTAAGCTCCAAAGCAAGGAGGCATTATGTTACGTACAGGCTTATGCCCTCTATTGAGAAATTTATAAGGAGGTGCGAACTATGAAAAACTGTTTGTGCCAAGGAAATAAGTCAATGAGGGAGATGGAACATATGCGTTCAATCGCAGAGAAGGCTGCTGTTATGGATGAATGTGTTTATATATTATACAAGGTTGGAGATGTGTATAAATTCTGTCGTGAAGGTGAAAACTGGTCAGGCGAGTTTATTGAATTCATATTTCCGTGAAATGATAGCGGACATCCGGAAGGATTACCGCTATCTATGTAAAGGACGGATCTACAAAAGATCGTTTTCTCCTTTTTCAATATTGGCTCTTATTTGCCTTAGAAGCAAGAATGATCCTTCCATCTTGTAATTTCCTAAATTTTGTTTCGCCTGCATGATGCAGCTTTCGATAGTGAGGACTAAATCTGGAGTGAACGCAGATTTGTTAATTTGCATTGTTTTGGGAAGTTGGTTAGCATGATCATTAAACCATGCAATCATTTCATTCAATTCTTCCTCTGTGTAACTTTGTTTTTTTTCAGCCATATTATATTCCCATGATTAATGATGCTTATATCTAAAAACAGTTCGTTTGTTACAAATGTTTTGTGCAAAAAAAGACATTTATTTTTTAATTGAAAAACAAAACTATCAATTATGTTATAATTTAGATTTTGTCTAAATTGTGAATGTGATATTTAATAATTGCGTTACTATATATTACTATGCGTTACTTAGTATTACTATTAATTGATATTGTCTTTTGTTTAATATTCATACCATTGTATAAGATAAAAACATCATTTACCTTTGTATCTGTAACAAGTGCAAAGCGTTACTTGATGTTGATTAAATATTCTCCTATTGGAGTTTATATATGACTGTTCCGTAGTAGCTTGCACCTATTACGGAACTTTCTTTTTATACGATTCCAAGCGTGGATAGTATAAGGGAGGAAAGCAGGAGTGAATAATGGCACAATGAGGTTCGATTCCCCACCTGCTACAATCAGTCAAAATAAATCCCCGAAGGCGGAAGTGACTGAGCCGCCAACGGGGAACAATATTAATCTTATATCGCAAAGATATGGAAAATTTTAATAAGTTAGTACCTATTGATGGGGAAAATGGCGAAAAAAGAACAATAAGTTCACTGCAAATTGCAGAAATTACAGGTAAGGCATATTGTGGCGTGTTGAAAGTCATTAGAAAGATGGATATTATGTGTGTGAAAATAACAATGAAAAATATATTTTCATTATTTGTTTGTTTGAAAAAATGTTGTACCTTTGCAGTGCGACAGTTTTATTATCATATTCGGATTGGGAATTTTTTATGCCCGATATTGAAGTATTGCTTAAAATATAAGCAGAGGTTTCTCCGTACATATTCGCCCCAAAGCCGATATGGAACTGTCGCAAGTTGGAGAAATTCTCTGCTTTCTTTATTTATTAACTTTTAATTTTCATTATTATGCGACAGTTGAATGAAAATCAAATCTTCCAATACAACGGAAGTCCTATTACCTTTCAGAAAGGCGATAGTGTTATGGTAAATGCCACAGAAATGGCAAAGCCGTTTGGTAAATTAGTAGGGGATTGGCTTAGATTGAAAGCTACTACCGAGTTCACAGAAGCACTTTCAGCCGATATGCATATTCCCATATCGGCACTAATTCAAGTAGTTAAAGGTGGTAATAACGAACAAGGCACATGGCTTCACGAAGATGTTGCATTGGAATTTGCCCGTTGGTTATCTCCATCATTCGCTATATGGTGTAATAAGCGTATCAAAGAGTTGCTTCAATACGGCATGACCGCCACACAGCCAACACTTGAACAAATGATTAATAATCCAGACTTGGTTATCAGTCTGGCTACACAGTTAAAGAGCGAACGGGAGGAAAAACAGCGTCTTGAACACCAGAACGCATTACAAGAAGAACAGCTACGCCAAGCAGCCCCGAAAGTAGAATACTGCAACAAGGTCCTTTCCTCCAAAGGCTATCTTACCGTTAACATGATAGCTTCCTGCATCGGTATATCTGACATCAAGCTAAACAAACTCCTTTGCCAATGGGGAATACAATATAAGGAAAGCGGAGTGTACTATCTCTATTCCAAATACCGGGATAAAGGATATACGGTGCATCGGCCGCACGCATATACCGACAGCCTAGGTAATATCAAGACCAGACAACATATGTACTGGACGGAGGCAGGGAAAAGGTTCATACTTGAACTATACAATTCTAAGGTAGCAGCCTAAATATAACATTATCAGTAACTTGTTTATCCGGGTAACACTCGGATAGCCCAACTATACCCAAAATTATGATAGAGATAACAATAGTATTTGTTTGCCTGTACCTAAGCTACAGGCTTACGAGGAAGCCCGAAGATAGCTTCTTCTATAAGAACTAATATTATTTTGCCACATATATAAAGAAGCGTAAATGCTGTATGGAGGTTTACCAACGTTCACATTTATGATACCCTACCGTCAATCTGGGCGGTAGGGTGGAGTATTTACGCCCGTTAACGTTGTGATTCGCAACATAATTTAAAAGACTATGAAAACAATAGATAAACTTGAAATTATACTTCAAAAAATGGAAGGACAAAATAATAGACTTGAACGGATATACGGCAAACATCTCAAACTGATTGTATGCACTGGGAAAAGAAGTGAGAAGGTGAAATTTAAACATAAAGATTGAAACGCTATGTTTGTAATTTATTTAGACAATATTCTAAATTACAAATAAATATGTCGTAATATTTTGAATTGTGTTTTAGTTTATATTACTTTGCTGAAAATAACCAAATTATTATAACTATATGAAAAAAGTATTATTCTTAATGATTGTTTCATTATTCAGTCTGAATCTTAGTGCTCAAGTAATGAGAGCAGAAGAATTGGAAAAATATGCGAAGGAAAACTATGGTGATAAGTGGGTGGAAGCGGCCGAAAATTTAGGCTCTTCATTGGTATTAGATAAGAATCAGAGTTTGACCTATGAGCAAATAATTGATTGTGGGGAACAGACTAAAGAGCAGCTATATATTACTTTAAACCATTGGTTTGCGGAATCTTTTAACGATGCGAACTCAGTAATTAAATTGAATGATAAGGATGCGGGAGTAATTATTGCTAAAGGATTTGTGGGAGGAATCGCTCAACATATTGGAGGAATGACAGCTTATAATGTTAACATCCACCCTGTTATAAAAGTTGATATTAAAGATAAAAAAATTCGTGTTACATATACGCTTCAATATTATGAGGTTGAGCAGAACATCGGAGGTGGATGGATGGGAGCTTTTTCTGCTGGTACAACAGGACAGCCTGCGGACACGACAAAGAAAATAGAAAAATGGGGTATAGAAACATGTTATCCTTTCAGTCCCAAGGATCAGCATAAGGCAAAGAAAACATCATCTAAAGCATTGATTATGGCTCATGCATATTCCAATGTTATTATGGATAAAATAGAAGAAGCAGTGAAGAATGGTCTTGTAGGCAATGAAAATGATGATTGGTAATTTAAATAAATTATTTTTCACGGGGAGAAGTTTTTGCTTCTCCCTTTTTTATTCCCTTATCTTCATAATATCAATAAAATCACTATCTTTGCTCTTAGAAGGTGCATGAAGTCATGCATCACCCAAAACTTACGAAAAGACTATGGCAGGAGCAGAATTTAAAATTACTGATGCGATTGATCCTAACATCGTTAAGAAGTTGAATGAGATAAGGATTAATATTCAAACCACATCTTCCGAATATGCGAATTTCACAAAACAATTAAGTGAAGGCATAAATTTTAAGCCGGGTAATCTAAAAGAATACCAGTCTAAGGTTGACAGTTATAATGCTACAATAACCAAATTATATGCTTCTCAAAATAGATTGTCTGAATTACAGACTAGTCAATTAAAGTTATTGACTGATATTTCCCGTAAGATAGAGCTTCTTACCAAACCATTGAATACATTGGCAGATAAGATAACGGAAGTGAAAATAAATCTGAGAGGCGCTTCCGAAGACTTGAAAAACGTGTCACAGGATGCGAAAACTGCTTCTGTTTCATTCCAAGAGGCATCCAAGAAAATATCCATGACTGCTGCTGATTTTGATTCAATCCGTCAGACGGTAAAGGCTTTTGATGCACAAGCCGCCGAATTGAACAGTAGATTAAGTGATAACAAAGAAACAATTTCAGCCTTAAGAACATCTCTGAGGGAATTATCGAAGGAGTATAAGACAGGTTCTATCAGCGAAGAGGAGTACAAGTCCAAAAGAGATGCTACGGTGTCCCAGTTACGCACGCTGACAGAGCAGAATAAACAGTATTCGGCGATATTGAGAAATCATACACAGGTAGCGATTGCCACAACAGGAAGCTATAACGAGATGAAGGCTTCAATGCTTCAACTGGAAAAAGAATATTATAACCTTTCACAAGCTGCACGTGAGGGGGCAAAAGGTATGGATATCTTGAACAATATCGGTAAGCTGAATCAAAAACTAAAGGATATAGATGCACAGATGGGCAATTACCAACGTAATGTGGGTAATTATGCTTCGGGTTGGAATGGGCTTAATGTTTCCATACAACAGATTGCAAGAGAACTTCCAGCTTTGTCTGTTAGTGCCAATACTTTCTTTCTTGCCATATCTAATAACCTTCCTATGTTTGTTGATGAGTTAAAGAAAGCGAGAATTGAATATGAGTTGGCTAAAAAATCAAATCAAACAGCTATACCCGTATTTAAGCAGGTATTGAGTTCCCTTCTTAGTTGGCAGACAGCTTTAGTTGTTGGGATAACTCTTTTATCGAGTTATGGAAGTGAGATAACCAAATGGGTGGGTAGCCTGTTTGATGCAAGAAAAGAAATTGATTATTTAAAACAGTTTCAGGAGGATTTGAATAAAGCTCAAAAAGAAGGTGTAAAAAATTCCCAAGATGAAGCTGTTAAATTGGATATATTATATAGGGCGGCTGTCAATTTGAATAAACCTATGGGAGAACGAAAAAAAGCCGTTGAGGAACTGAAAAAGCAATATCCTTCATATTTTAAAAACATAAGTGATGAAAATATTCTTGCAGGTAAAGCGGCTGATAGTTATCAAAGGTTATCTAATGCCATATTAGCTTCGGCTAAAGCTAGAGCTGTGCAAGATCGTCTTGTGGAACAGGCTAAGCAAAAATTAGAATTGGAAGATCAATTGGCAGAAAAAGAAGAAAAACGTACGAAACTTGAATCTGCTAGAGACCAGATGAAAGCACAATATGAATCCAGTCAAGGGGCAGCTATGGATACAGCTAGAGATATGTATGGGAAATTAAACGAGCAGGTTGAAGATTTGGATGAAGAAATAGGTTCTATATTAAATCAGATATATCGGATAGATAAAGCTAGTAAAGATATAGCAAATTCTATTGATATTGAAGATGTTACATTTGATCCTCATTCTGTTGATAAAGCCGCAAATGATCTAGCACAATATATAGAGAATCTTAGGAATAAAATGGCTGACTTGTCCGTTTCTCTTATAGAGGATGAGCACCAGCGTAATCTTGCTGCCATAGAGAAAGAATATAAAGACCAGATAGCAGTTATAAAGGGATATTCTGAGGAAGAAAACAAACTCCGGGAAATGTTGGTTCAAGAGAGAAAGCAGAAGGTAGCGAAAGAGAATGAGGAATATGCTAAGAAGTTGGCAGAGGCCGAAGAAAAAAGGATCGAGGAAAAGAAAAAGTATACCGATGAGATGCTAAGACTGGAAGAAGAACAATCATCTCTCCGTATAGCAGCTACAAGTACTGGATATAAGGAGCTTGAAAACATTATAACACAAAATTATTCAAAAGGGCTGATGTCGCGAAAAGAATATGATGAAGCCATGCGTGAATTGGAGAAGCAAGCCGCAAACGAGCAATTGCAGATACAGATAGATGCTACTGAAAAAATGATCGAGATAGCGGAAGCATCGGGCGTGGTAAGCAAGCAACAGATTGAAATGCTGAGAGAATCCATAAAGGCAATGGAAGCAGAGATAGGTTCCATAAATGCGGATGATCAGGTGAAAAAAGCGGAAGAGCAACAGGATATTACACGAAGGAATTTTGAAGCGTTGAAAGGTTATTCTTCTGCATTGAAAGATCTTGCATCGGATATCGATAGTCCGTTTGCCGGTATATTTGACGGGATGGATAAGGGATTCAGTATTATGTCTGATAAGATATCGGGTGTTTGGAAAGAACTTACAGACGGTGAGAAGATGGAAAGAACCACCGAGATGTGGGCTTCTATGGTTAGTGGAATTGGTGAAATGATATCATCCATTTATGATCGCCAGATTGAGGCTGTTGAGGCTGAACAGGAAGCGAATGAGAAAGCTGGTGAAGAGGAAATTTCCCGTATAGAGGCTTTAGAAGAAAAAGGGGCTATAACAACAGAAGAAGCCGAAGTGCGTAAACGTGCGGCGGAAGATAAAACGGCACAAAAGAATGCCGAATTGGAGAAGAAAAAAGCTGCATTAAGAACAAAACAAGCAAAGTTTGAGAAAGCTACCAGTATAGCTGAAGCGGCTATACAGATAGCAGGTGGTATTTTGCAGACGATAAAACAATTGGGTTTCCCTGCTGCAATACCTATGATAGCTGCTCTAGGTGCTATGGGGGCGATACAGCTTGCTACTATTATAGCGACTCCTATTCCAAAATACGCCAAGGGTACTGATTCGCATAAAGGCGGATTGGCTGTAGTGGGTGATGGTGGCGTTTCCGAAACGATCGTTACAGATAAAGGGGCGTATATTACTCCGTCTGTCCCTACTTTGGTTGACATCCCTAAAGGTGCGAAGGTTATACCTTATGCTGTGGATATGGACAGGATAAAGGCTCATGCAAATGATTTTGATGGTCTTATGGCATATAGAAGCGAAAACAATCTTCCTCCTGTATCAATAGTTAATGATTATAGCGAACTGGAGAAAAAGATAGGGCATCTGGAGAAATCACAGCAGATAGGATTTGCAAAATTAGCCAAGGCGATAAGAGAAAACAATTATCAGCAATTTTCAAAAAGTATATGATTATGAGGTATACAAGTGACATATATGAACTTCCCTTGTCCGTTTTTATAGAGATCTATACCAATGATAGCAATACTATCGAATTTGACAGTGAGGACAAAGGGGCCGCATCGGCAAAAATTATCAATGACTATATAGAAATTGTTGGGAGCAAACAGTTATCCTCTGAGATATTGAATTGTAATGAACGTATGAATCTCGCAATGACCGTGGAGTGCATGAAGGCATGTGAGAACATGATGAAGTTGAAAATGTATGATGAGGTGCGTGATATTCTGATGAAGATAGGTTATTCGTGCAAGAAAGGTGATGTAATGGTCATGAATGCTAGAATATCCGCGTTAAAATCCCGTGCACAATATGATTTGGACAAGATAAGTAAGGAAAAGAATGAGGAACCGAAGGAGAAGCCTACAAAACGAGGGTTTATAAATGAAGTTGTCGCTATTGGAAAATATAATAAGATGCATATCAATCTGAAAGAATGGACCGCCGGATCTTACGCCTGTCTTGTTAGGCAGACATGCGATGAAATCGATGAATTGAATCGTAAAAAGAAATAATTATGTATTATCGATGTGAGTTACTTATAAATGGTCTGAGGTACAGGGTTACTGATGATCTTGAGAATTGGGACGAGGTGAAGGCTAGTTTCAAGAGAAATGACTATGACGGTGTTATCCGTACTTTTTCTAACAAATTTTCTTTTGCTGGGGATGCTAGAATATTGCTGTTAAAACAATATGATGAAGATTATCTGAATGCTTCCGCTTCAATAATAATAAGTACAAGAAATAACAGTTGGTTGTATAATGAACGGTTTAGTTGCGCTCTCAATTTCTCTACATTGCAGGATAATGGTAGTATCTTACAGATAAATGCCGTGGATGATAGCGTGGCGTCCATGATAAAGGCTAAAAGGGGAACCCAATATGAATATCCTGTTGAAGAGGTGAAAAGTCCCATTCCTCTTGTTTATGACGGGCTTGAACTTTCAGAATCGGCAAAATGGATTCCTACAGGTGACATATACAATGGAGAAGTAGGGGAGATTCCGGATCAAGATAATTTTGTGTCAATGGATTTTGCTGAAAGGTGGCTTCCCATGTCATTATATACAGAGGCAACCGACATTAATATAGGCAATGCCACGGAGATATCGGATCAGTCATATATAAGTATTACGGAGTATTATCTAAATGATAATGGGACGGAGGTGTTGGATGAACGTAAAGATGATGGCACTCTGATATATGCCGTAAAAAGCATCAATTTGTCTGTTGATATTGATTTTAAATTTTGGATAAGCTATAATATCATATCGCCATGGGGCTGGACTAACGGGGTACGTTTCCGACTAGCTAAAATTGGCACGGATAAAAAGACATTGGAAACAATCAGTGAGGTATTCTATGAAACGTATTCCACCGGTCTTATAGAAAAAGAATATTCAGCACATCATGATATATTCTTAGCTAAAGGAGAGAAGCTTGTGCTCCTTTGCAAAGTGCAGTCAGGGAGGGAACAGTCTGGTCCTAACCTTGCTGCCCTTTATCCCGTGGATTCAAAAAGTCGTGTTACGATATCATGGAAAAACAGAATAAATCCTGTTGAGATGGATGTTGTAAATCCCGGCACGTTGCTCAACAGACTACTCAAAAGCATTAACGGGGGAAAAGACGGATTGACGGGGGTAATAGAAAGCATGGGTGACGGAAGGCTTGATAATTGTATGCTCTTGGCGGCTGAATCAGCTCGTAAGATTCCGGGAGCCAAAATATATACATCCTTCACCAAATTTGCAAGTTGGATGAGTTATGTGTTCGGATACGCTTATGACATATCCGGCAATACGATAACTTTCCGGCACAGAGGCAAATACTTCTCGGATGATGTTGTCAAAAAAATAGATGATTTATCCGATTACGAGATGAAGGTTAATTCCGCATTGGTGTATTCGCGCATACGGATAGGCTTTGACAAACAGGATTACGACACGGCTAATGGTAAGGATGAGTTTCGTTTTACGAATGAATATACCACAGGCGTGACCATGACGGACAATAGCCTTGAAATGATATCTCCATACCGTGCGGACGCATACGGCATAGAGTTCCTTGCTGACAAGATAGGTGAAGATACTACAGACAACGAAAGTGACACTGATTTATTTATGGTAGGGGTGAAATCTGATTCGTCTGGACTTAAGTATATATTGAACAGGGATTATCTTATGGGTGGCGTTCTCAGCCCTGACACAATGTTCAATGCCATGTTTTCTCCTTCTTCTATGGTTTTGGCCAATGAAGCATATATCGGTTCATCTGTTGAGATGCTTACTTTTGCGTCTTCAGATGGTAATAGTGATGTGGGTATTGATGGAATGGGGGAAAGCAGGGATATAATTCTTTCAAAAAGGATGTTTACTGTGGCGGAAGTAGAATTTGAAACTTCGGATGTAGAGCTTCCGGAAGATCTTACAGGAATTGTTGAATTTGAACATCAAGGCAAGGTTATACAGGGATATTATCAGCAGGCTGATTACAATTTCACAAAATCACAAAGTTCAAAGGTAACTTTGATTGTGAAAAATTCTAATTCTTTATAAAGATTCAATTTTTAATTATTATATTTGCAATGAAAGCTTGTGAAGTCGCAAGCTGCTAGAAACTAACGAAAAGACCATGATATCAATCGGAGATGTTTGCCCGTTATTCTTCAAACCGCTGAAATATAAATATTCAAATGCAGGATGTTTCAGACAAGTATTTTCCTTGTCAGACAACATTTTGCTGCAAATTTTCTGCGATAACGGTGAAATACCTTTGGCTTCTTTGAATGATAAGATTGGCAATATCTCCTCGTCAATAGCACTGCTCACTTATGATGTTAATGAAAGCGTTAAGATGTATTATGCCTCATTATCTCCTTCGGAGGGGATATATACAGTAACTATAGGCGATAAGGAATGTGAGGAATTCTGTGTGTGTGAGAATATAGGTGATTCTATATTGATTGAATATTCCCATAAGGATAATAATTCTGCATTTGATAATATATTCTGGATTGATGATGTTCAGCAGATGTTTCAGTTCAGAATAATAGGAGGATTCAAACCGGATGGGGTGGACTTAAAAGTTGAGAACGAACAGTTCGTGAACCAGAAGCAGGAGATAATAGAAATGTATTCTCTTCCTTATAAGACATTTGATTTTGTATTTGGGACAAGTCGTGGTGTTCCGTATTATATAGCGGAGTTCATAAATAAGTTACTTTGCCTTTCTCACGTTAACATAGACGGTAATTTGTATGTACGGGAAGGGGATTCTGTCCCGGAAAAGCTGGATACAATAGGTAAAAAACAGATGTTTATATATAAAGTGACTTTACGCCCTAGAGAAAACGATATTGCTGGGATCGGAGGCAAAACTGAGATCGCAACTTCTTCTTCAGGTATAGCATTTTTGCTAACTAATCCTGAAGAGGACGATGTGTTAAAATACAAGAAGGCGCAAGCTGCTTTTGTTAATGAAAATTATGTGTAATCATGGCTAGAAATCATCCTATAAAGATATTGTGGTACGGTTCGGAAACGGATGCAGAAGGAAATCCGATTATACCGAAAATATCCCCATCATTTGAAAAGCGATTGGAAGGGTTGAATGAGGGTGAGATATACATACATAATGATGATAAGAATCCTTCTATTTACATAAGGACTAATAAAGACCGGGTTGTTGCCATATCGGGAAGTGCAAATATAGAGGAACTTTCCAAATACTTCCTTCGTAAAGATAAAGAAGATTTTGCCAATGAGCTGATCACTTTTTTGAAGGGTTTACTTATAGGTAAGAACGGTAGTGGAATTACTGTACTTGAGAACGGTATGTCACAGGCTGTTGTTGATTATCTGTATGTCAAGGTCAAAGCCGTTTTTGACGAGCTTGAAGTAAAGAAGAAGACGTATGTAGGTGGCGAGCAGGTGATTTCCCATGCAGGCATGAAATGCAACCGTGTGGATGAGTTGGATGATGTCTACCGTTGTTATTTCAAGGAAGAGGAAGACGGAATTGAGATAGAGAACCAGTTTACTCCGGGATCTCTCGCCATCGCACAGGAGTGCAATATCAAGACTGGCGTTTCTCATCATGTCGGCAACCGCTATTACTGGCGGTTGGTCACAGCAGTAGGTGAGAATTATATAGACCTGTCCAAGACCGTGTGTGATCCTAATGTCGAGAACGATGTTCCGGTGGCAGGTGATGATATCGTGGGATTGGGCCATAAGACTGATATCACCAGACAGGCGGCGATAATTCTCTCTTCGGTGAACGAAGTTTCTCCGTCTATCATCATGTATCAGGGTATTAATGATTTTACCTTGACCGGGAAAGATGTCATTTCTTTTGATTTTGACAGGTCTACCGGCAAGGCCCGGATGAAGGTGTACGGAGATACGTATATTGGTGACAAGGACCGGACCACTTACATGGAATACACTCAGGATAAAGGTGTTGATATCAAGGGTATGTTCCACATTAAAAAAGGCTCCACCGGATGGAAGAATATGGAAGGTCTGCCGGATGAGATACAGGCGGCGGCAGATCTTGCCCAAGAGGCCAAGGATGCGATAGACAATGCGGCTGTCGGAAGTGTCAATCTGTTGCGCAATTCCGGGTTTACGGGAGATTATGAGACAGAGGACCTGTCTGCCGCTACCGAGCTATCGGCGGATACCGAACTTTTTAGCAAGCAACTGGAATATTGGACGGGTGTGGCTACCGTATCTGCGGACAGTGATGCCGGCTCCGGGTACTCTGCCGCAATCGGTAGTTTGTCCCAGTCCGTATCATTGATTAAAGGAGAAAGTTATGTTATCAGTTATAAAGCAAAGGGTACGTCTGTGTCTGTTTCGTGCGGTTCTTTCAGTGTTTCTCAACCTCTCACATCCTCTTATCAGAGATATACCCATAAGATCACCTTCAATGGCAGTGGTATATTTCTTGTCAGTGGTACCGCAACCGTTTGTGACCTTCAGTTAGAGCGTGGGACCATCGCTACCGACTGGAAACCTTCAATTCTTGACAACGACAAGGCAACAGCCGGTTTCCAGTCAATCAATTATATCGCCAGCGCGATTAAGGATGGTTCTGTGGACATCCTTGGCGGTTTGATATTGGCCAATATGATCCAGTTAGGCAACTACAAGGATGGCAAGATGCAGAAGGTCACAGCCGGAGTTAGCGGCATATACAATGACGATGATGATGTGGCGTTTTGGGCAGGAGGAAAACTTGAACAGGCTATATTGACCGTGATGAGGTTTCGTAATGATCCGAATTATCAACCCACCGATGAAGAATGGGCGAATATGGCGAACTTCGTTGCCACTCATGGCGGTGATGTGTTCTTGAGAGGATATATCTATGCTTTGGGCGGTAAATTCAGAGGGGAGGTCAATGCGGAAAGCGGAATCTTTAAAAATGTAAAGTCGCCTAATGGCAATTTTAAGATTGATGAGGATGGCAATATCTGGATAAAAGGAGAGGGAGAGTTTAGTGGTACTGTCAATGTCATATCATCCAATGGTTACAAGATCGTAATATCCCCTGAGGATGAGTATTCCGTACCGTCTATCAGAATGTATGATTATAATGGGGAAGAACTGTTCAGTATCTCCCTACAGTACGGACTTGGAGGGATGATTCCCAGTATTTCCATGTTCGATCCTTCTAGCAGTGATAGATTATATTTCCGCCCGGATAGTATGGTCGCGGAGCAAAAAGGAAGTGACGGTTATATATATCAGACCCAGATAATGGGAGGACGCATAATTATGGTTAAAGGTTCTGAGATTGTATGGGATCAGAACATGTTGCCCAAATAAAGTGAAGTGATATGGAACTGAATACTATTAACAAAACAGGAACTTGGAGTGAGGCGGCAGACCGTCTTAACAACAACTTTAGCAAGACTTCTACCGAAGTGGAGAAGGTCAAGCAGAACGGCATCCGCAACAAGGGGTTGTTCTCTACTCTTGAATCACTGGAAGAGGCTGTTCCATCTCCTGTTGTAGGTGACTGGGCTGTTGTGGGTGACACCATACCGGGTCCTATATATGAATGCAAAACAAAGGGAAAATGGAGTCCTACAGGCACGACAGGAGGTGGCGGAAGTGTTGACTTATCCAGCTACCTGACAGCCGAGGAGATAGACGATGTAACATCAATATTATAGTTATGAGAATTAATTATCAGTCCGATTTTAAGATCATAGAGAAGAACTTGAACGGGGATGTGAATACTCCTTTCCGGTTCACTTACTTCAATCCATTCAAGGGAAAGTTCATAGCCTCCTTTGACGGGCATGAGTATGTGGGTTGCAGCCGCATGGAAGACGGCAACCTGCTTGTCGCTTTTGACAACCCCTGTTTTTCTCCCGGTATGCTGAAGGTAAAACGTGAATACTTCATATCCGATTCCGACTTTCAGGATGGCATCTGCAACCTTGTTTCCGTTGAAGATACAGGAATCGTACTGACTACTGGGAAAACCGATGAAAGCACGGTGGAAATAACATCTTATCCCGATTATTCCGCATATAATTCGATCCAGGCGTTCCCATTGTCGGATAATGAATATGAAGATGTGCTGAGTGGTTTTGTACCTCCTTTGCCACCGGAAGAGGAAGAAGAAACAGTTACTAATCTAGAAATATAGGAGATTTATTATGGCAAAAATATATAAGCTGACCAAGGGCGGCCAAACCATAATCCCGGCTACCACAACCGATGCGGTGGTCAACCCCAAAACACGCAAGAGCCTGACTACGGAACTTTCCGATCTATCGTATCATTCTGTCTTGTTATATCAGATTAAACTATATCAAGGCTCCTTTACTTTCGCCGGAAAAATAAACAACGACGAAGTTAGTATTGCTCAGAACAGATTAAAGTCTTCTGTATTCGTGACCAAACCGGTCAAGCTGATAGTCCCCGACGGATTCAGCATCAATCTAGTGTATGCGGATGATGATTATAACATTGTAGGTGACATTATAAGGGGTGCAACCGAAATAACCACCCAATACCCCTACGCAAGAATAGGGGTAATCAGGCAGGATGACGGTAATCTGACACCTGATGATGTGCAGATACCCGTATATGATACTTATTCTCAGAAGATGCATGACGAATCAATGGTACATGCGGAGAAAATTGTACAAAGTAGCTTCTTCCTGAAGGATACGGGGACGGAGGCATTCATCATGGCCCGGAATATGATAAGGGAGCTTTATGTGTCCACCGTGGAGGAAGGCTTGAGGCTGATGTTGATCCGCAGGTTCGGTGATGCCGGTATTACTGACACCCGGGTGATCATTGGACAGACAACCGATGGAGTTCAGAAGTTCGTCTTCAATTTCAATCTTGGCGAGGCCGTACCCGAGGGCACTGAAGCCTATCATCTGGAAAATGATTACGGCACATGCCACATCCTGGTAGACTGGAGTAAGTATACAGCGCCGGTCAATACGGCCCTGAATGATGATTTCATTTTCAATCGGAACATTTATAAGGTAGAATGTTCCCCCGTTATTTTTTCCAAGCTGGAGGACACCGCCCTGAAAACAGACTATGACACCTTGAAGTCCGGTTATGACGGATTGGAAAAAGAAATAGGCTCATCCACTCCCCGTGATTACACGCAAGATGTGACATGGCAGAAGGGCGCCATAATCAGCAATACCGGAGCTGACAATAATTCATCCTCATATTTAGAAAGCAGAAGAAGGACACAAGACTACATACCAGTATATGTCAGCAGACTCAGCTTTTCGGCTGCCGCCTACAGTGTCCTCATGGTCATGTTTTATGGTGCGGACAAGGTATATATCAATACATATCCCGGAATCTACACCTGGGAAGGCACGCGGACTGATCTGCTGATCGACTCTATAAAACCAGACGGTGCGGAGTACTATAGGGTCTGTATCAAGTATCCTGACATAAGTCCTGAAGATATAACCTTTATGAGCGAAGGGTACGGACTTAAGAAGGATATACAGACTTTGAGGGACGCCATCTCCGGAACAGCCGCCTTGGATAATCTGATCATCGTGGACACCAAGGGAGGAGGGGATTATGAAACGATAGAGGACGCTCTGGCAAACGCCGGTGACTCCGCAGACAACCATGTGGTCATCATTGTCATGCCGGGCACATATTATCCGGCTCCCAAGAAGAATGGTGACAGACCTTATGTTGAGAGCAACCGAAATCTGTCCCTGATCGGCATGAACCGGGACGCATGTATCCTCAAGGGGGATGTAGGCTATTATGATTACCGGATAAATGTGGATTACGCGCTGCTACGGCTGAGCGGAAACGTTCTAGTCGAAAACTTTACCTTGATCAACACATCAGAAAAGTATGAGAGTACGGCCACCGGGGAGGGATGGGACCTGACAGCCCCTCATAACCGTGCCTACTGTTTTCATGCGGACTATAACCGGAATCCCGGTGACGTCACCTGTATCAGAAATTGTAAGATGTACAATGACCACTTCTCGTGTATCGGCTGGGGACTCAGGGCGGAATCCACATTGCGATTGGAAAACTGTGAGTTTGACGCGGATGTCAGTGAGGAGAAGAACTCCCAGAGTGGTTTCAGCAGTTTCGGGGCGATATACGGGCATCTAGCGGCAGGTGTGACCAATGCGATGAACCAAAGACTGGAAATCATCCGGTGCATTGTAAGGAACAGGAACTATCCTACCGCCATCAACCAGATGGACGGGAGCGGTGCGGATGACTATACCAACATCTCATCCTCGCTCATGCTTGTGGGGAACATCTGTAAGACAACCGATATGGCAGCCTCGTTTAAGAATATCTCAATCGAGGGGAATCCGCAAGTATGTGCGCTTGACGAGACCAGTTATGGTAATAATGTCGCATCAATGAATTCAGTAGAGTAACTCGGAAAGTTATCAGTAACACTCAAAACATATATTATGATACGAGACCTAATCATCAGAATAATGAATCATCTGTCCGTTGAAGTGCATCCGGATGCGGAATGGTAAAAGTGGAACAGGATATATGGAGCTTAATACAATAAACAAAACAGGAACTTGGAGCGAAACGGCAGACCGCATCAACAGCAACTTTAGCAAGATCTCCATTGAGGTTGAAGAGATAAAGCAGAACGGCGGTGGCGGCAGTGGTGGCGGAGGGGGCGATGTCACTAACGCCGACCATGCCACATCTGCATACACGCTGGATAAGAATACGCCTGTGCTTGACTGGTTCCTTTCCGCATTGAACGATGATGATGCGCAAGGGATCATTAATTACCTCAAAGGTCTTAAGATAGCCGGGAATCTGATAAACCGCATCGTAAAGCAGGGTGACAAGGATGTCACCTACACCGATGAGGATGTGATGAGCGCATTGCGTGTAATGACTGAGATAGAGAACAGTGCGGAGAAGCTGAAAGAGATATTCTTGCGGAAGGATGTGGCGGATTCCACTAAGTACTTGTTATCCTTACTGGGCGGAGCCTTGATTAAGAAATATGCCAAGTTCGGTGATTTCGTTACTGGTGTATCAGGTGGATACATAGACGAAAAGGGTGACATGGAAATGGGAAGCGGCGTTTTCCGTAAGCGTCTGTTTGTCCCGGAAATAGCCTATAACCGTACAACCTATTTCAAAGGACGTATGGTAAACTCCCCCGGTGGCGGTTGTAGCGTATTGTCATACGTGGATAACGGCGATGGAACCTACACCATCACTCCCGATCTGACGGACGCGGACGGATTGAGCCAGTTTGTTGATGATATCCTTACCACCTATTTTGTGACTAAGAATAGCGAAGGCAAGCTGAATGGCTTTGAAGAGATGAAATTCCGGGTGACTGCCGCAGATTATACAGCCAAGAAGTTTACTGTCATTCCCCGTCCGGGGCATTCTGACTGGAAACCTGCCGAGCAGATGGTATTGGCACAAACAGGTAATTTTACGGACCCGGAACGTCAGACTTATATACTTATTGATTCAGTCAACGGAAACAACTGTATTACATTCTTTGACAATGCCAACACTTGGGACCCGGAACCGGCGCAGATGCCTGCGTGGTTCGGCAAGAAAAAAGGCATGACTGTAGCCGGTATTAATGCGGACAATTACTCGGCCGTTCTTCAAAACATTATCATGACCGGGCTTATCTTTCAGGTGGATGAGATCACCGGACAGACAGTGCGTGTTCCGTTGGACAAAGGTGAATGGACCGCAGGTAAGTATGCTTACTATAACCGGGTGTCACATAACGGGGCTTTGTGGCTGTGCGTTGATGATAACGGAACGACAACCGAGCCGTCAGATGATAACCCGGCATGGCTGAAACAAGTGGACAAAGGTGATAAAGGTGATCCGGGCTTGTCTGTAGTCGGTGGTGGACATTGGGAATCCGCCAACACACCATATAGTGCCAATACAATGGTCACTCTTGCCAACTGTGTCTTTATATCCAAGGTGGAAACCTCCAATCCTCCCATCAGAATATTGCGTATCAAAGGCGGCAATTTTTTAAGAAAGAAGGACGGTGGTTATTATCTTGCCGGGAAACCTGCCGACTGGGAGGTTAACGAAGACTGGGACATGCTTCTTGACGGGCGTGAACTGAAAGGCGAGAGCATCACTTTCCTTGGTGAATTTGCCACGGCTCCAGCCAACCCGAAAAACGGTGATTCATACCGTAACACAACTGACCGCGCCACCTACATCTATCAGGACGGAAGATGGCAGCTTATGATATCGGACGGGAAAGACGGTAAGGGCTATGAGTATATATACACAAGAGGCAATATCATAGATAACACCCCTGAAAAGCCGGACAGTCAGCAGAAAGATGGTTATGTTCCGGAAGGATGGACGGATAATTATCTTGGTACGGACATAGACCATCAGGTTGAATGGGGTTGTACACGTTTTAAGGAAAACGGCGTATGGTCTGAGTTCAGTGATCCTGCCGTGGTGCATCGCTGGAGTAAGGACGGAGAGAATGCCATCATGGCGGACTTCGATAACGAGATGGTCAATGCAGCCCTTACTTCAGACGGGAAGGTCGTGTCCTCACAGACTTGGAATACAACAGTCAGCATGTGGTACGGAACGGAAAAGCTCACCCTTGACAGCATCACCTGTACACCTGACACAAATCTTCTGTGTGCGACAGACAAGAATACGGGAGTGGTGACAATATCGGTATCTGCCGGAGCTACTCTTGCTGCGACAAACACGGTGAAGATCACAATCAGGGCTACAAAGAACGGGCAGCAGTATTCCCGTGATCTTACGTTCACAGTAGCTGGTGTGCGTGGGGGAGCGAATGGTGCGGATGCCATCCTATACAGCATTGTCGTTTCCGCCAGCTCAGTAAGCAAGGACAAGAACGGGAACTACAGCGTGTCTTCCGTATCATGTTACAGGCAGAAGTCAGTGGGGGGCGTGATATCCACTACAACGGACGGTATATTGAAATACAGCATAGACGGTGGAGCAGAAACTACCATAAACAACAATACAGCCATATCAAGCGGAAATTTCACGAAGACATTGAAGTTTGTCTTTTACGTGAATGACCAGATAGTGGATGTTGAAACCGTCCCCATGCTTGTAGATGGTAAGGACGGGGCTGACGGTGAGAGTATCACAGCCGCAGGTCATTGGGAATCCGCCAACATTCCGTATGCGAAAAACAGTACAGTATCGTTTGCCGGAGGATCTTATTTAAGCAAGGTTCAAACATCCAATCCGCCACTTCCGCTTCTTCGTGTGAGAGGTGGAAGTTATCTAAGGAAGAAGGATGGCGGTTACATACTTTCCGGGAAGAGATCGGACAAGGCTGTCAACTCCGACTGGCAGGAAATGACTTCCGGTGTCGAACCGTCCGCTTCGTACTGGCTTGACAGCCCGGTAAGCACGATAAACTTCACGTCAACAGGCACACCGTCACCGTCAGCATTTGATGTTACCATGAAACAGAATATAGGCGGTAATGTGAGCGATACGAATAGGTTCTATCTTGTCGCACGCAAATATAACGGAAGCTGGCTGGCGCATGTAGGTGCTATCCTAAGCAATCAGATATCCGTTCCAGCGACAGCCGGATACACCCAGTTTGCCGTCCGGGCTTATCAATCCGCATCGGACGCGAACGCATGGAATAATAATTTTGTCGCTGAAAAAGGGGTGGGTGTTGCAAATGATGGTTCCATAGGAGCGACAGGAGCAACAGGGGCGTTCCCCCGCGACAGAGGTGTATTCGCATCAGGACAGACTTATGTCTGGAATGCGGATTACCGGGATAAGGTCATATATCTGATAGGGGGAGTTTATTATAATTTCCTTGTAAAGAATTACGGTGCTTCCGTTACAGCTGCACCCACATCTGTCAACGGGGATTCGAACTGGGAAGCTATGCAGAAGTTTGTGAATATCGCTACCGACACCCTGTTTGCCGATGGTGCGAATGTAGCCGGCTTCATGTTCAAAGACAAGGTTCTCAAATCTTTTAATGACAAAGGTGAAACTCTTCTTATCAACGGCGTAACCGGGTATTTAAAATGTAAGAATGCAGAGATAACCGGAACTATCATAGCGACAAAGGGAACAATTGGTGGATTCAATATTGGTAGTGACTTTATCGGCAGCACTAATATGTCGGCTGTGAATGTTGATAACTTGTTGCTGCAATACGACAAGTTTGAAATGAAATACGAACGATTCCAATCAATAGACGGACATTTATATCAAGGCATTTTGAATACAGTAATTAGAAGTGGAAGTATAACTGTATCATCAACAGGGGATGTTTCAACAGCGGATGATACCCTGTATGTAAGATGTGGAAGTTATATTTTTTCCGTTGGGCGATACGGGATTCGCAAGTCAACGAATGGAGGAAGTACTTGGGTGGATTTATAATATTAAAAATATAAAATATGAAGATAAATTTTAAACAGTTCCCCATGTACACGGGGATAGACAAGAAAGAAATGGTTGCCTGTGATGTGGCATACAGCCTAGCGAATAACCTTTATACCAAAGTGCCAGATAATATCGGAGCGCATTGTCTTTCCGAGAAGATCTATAATGCGGAAGGTAATGTGGACTTAAGCGGGCAGGAGATTGACATTATCCGATATGCTTATCCGACATTTACTGGGGCGTTTGCCGACTCGTTTGAACATTATTTGAAGACATATAAAGAGAAGGAGGAACAACATGAAGATTGAGAATTTGGAACGCGCCAGCCAGATCAATGACGAACTGGCGAAACTGAAGCTGGCTAAGGAAACGTTGAATAACGGAGGCTATGTCCGTATCTACAGCAGCGCCCGGTCAAGTGCCGGATGCGTGGAACTGGATATAGCGAACTTCAATGGCGAGGTGAGCACGTGTATTGATAACCATATCGCTGAACTTGAATCTGAAATAGAAACGCTATGAAAGAATTATGGCAATTAATCAAGATGCTGTTCTCAAGCAAGCCGGGTGATTTTGATACTCCTAAGTTGCTTCCCATGAAGCATTATCCTTTCAAGGGATACCGTTTCATAATGTGGTGCGGACGGATGATATACCGTGCCGAGAACAAGGAGAACATAGATAGGTATATGCAGACCTATGCGGGTAAGGAAAGCCTGACGCACGAAACCATACACCTGCGTCAGGCACAGGTTACCGGCTCATGGGTAAAATACTATTGGCGGTATTTTGTCGAGTGGATCAAGGGAAACCCTATCTGCTATCCTGCGAGTTCTGCATATTATACTATAAAATACGAAATGGAGGCGTATGCTAACGAGAACAATCCGAATTATCCCGCGAACTATACCGGGAACAACCTTTCCCGGTACAAGATAAAAGGTGGCAGGAAGAAGCTGTACAAATCGGTTGGCGGCACTTCAAAAGCGTGGAAAACTTATATTAGAACTTTATAAAAATTGATATTATGAGTAATTTGAATTTAGAAAATATAGTTGGCTTTAAAGCTGTGGATAAAGACGGCAACGAACAAAATGTGACAGTAGATGAAATGGTGGATATGGTTTCCACAAGAATGGTTATGGCTTTGTCTGAAACTTCAACATTTGCCGCCGCTGCTGCAACAGGAAATGATGTGTATGAGAATGAACTTCCGACAGTGACGGATGCCGCAAATGTAAGAGTTTTACAAAGTAGCGGGGATGCGGCAAAAATGACGATGCAGTCACTTGCATCAAAACTGGGGGAACTGATTGGTACAGTAACAGCCAATAAGGATGGATTAATGTCTAAAAATGGTTTCCTTGAAAGAAGCAAGGGCAACACATTAGACTTTAATGATTATACGATTTCAGGTATGTGGGTATTTTCTGATACGGGCTTTATTAATGGACCATCAGTGTATAAAGGGGGGATTTTATTAGTTTTTAAAACAGCTAATGGGAATATATTGCAAATCTGTTGCGATTATACTAATTCTATTTTTATACGTATTCATTGGGGAGAATGGAAATCTTGGGCACAAATCACAACAGTGGTGATATAATTTCCCCACTTCTGGGGGAACTTCTAGAGGTTTCTTCAGTTGGAACAATTGATTTAAAGCCTGATGTTGATGTAAACATGAAGTTGCAAGAAGGCATATATGCGTTTTATGATAATTATGCAATCTCCGGCTTTATCCTAACAGTTTCGGACAATATTTATACTGATAGAAGTAAGATTATTGCAGGTCAAAAATCAACCAGCTTATCTATAGAGTTTAGTTCAAATGGTGTAACTTTTCATTCTAATACTAGCCGAAAACTTCATTATAGGCTATTAGCGTATTATAAGTGATTTGTCGTATCGGGTGGAACCGGCTTGTACCGGACCACCCGTTTTTTATACCCAAGAATCCCCCCAGATCGGGTTTGTAGCACGATATCATGTTGGGAAACTTGGATTAGCTATTATATTCCATTCGCTCCATTTACCATTGTTTACATTCATTGTACGAACAGCTAAGACGCCATTCCCGGTCACTTGAAAAACACAAGCATTATTATTATCCATCCTAAATACTAGAATAAGACCACCTCCTGAAAGGGTGTCAGTAATAGCGCCACTAGGTCGGTATATACCGGTTGGGGCTTGTAGTATGCTTCCTTCATATGTACTTCGTGTTCTAAACCACGTATCATTTATTTCCAACAGTCCCCCCAGAAGCATGAAATACCTATTTTTTTGTTAAGAAATAGGTATTTCTGTTAGTCCAGATGGGGGTTCGATTTTAGTTATAGAAGACATAGAATTTCCACATAGTAATTTAACAGAAACTAAAGAAGACCTAACAGAAGCAACAATAGAAAGGATAATATCTCCATTGCCACTATAGAAAAATTTAACAGACAACATAGAACTCCCTACTATAACACCTTTAACGTTATAATCATTTTTGTAGCTACTGCTATATTTAGATACAATATAAATTTTAGGTTGACTCCTGTCTTCCAATATTTCTACAAGATAACTACATCTTCCAACATTAGATGGGATGATATTATAATAATACGAATCATTAAGTCCAACTGAATTTCTAGCTATAGTTGCATCTCTTTTTAGATCATCTATCCCTATCAGTTCCCCCAGGTCGTTCCATGAAGGATATCTATGTTATAATTGTTGCTTTAATTTTACCCCATTTATTGAAAGTATTTCCATTGTTACCAATAGATCGAATATATATGTATGGATCTACATTAAAATTGTCTGGAACAAAATACTGAGAACCAAAAAAGCCAGAGTTTACCACAAGTAATGATCCATATTTATATGCTCCTGTAGGGAAGTTCTCGGTTGTGGTATCATCCACATTATAAACTCCAGCTACAGCTGTGTTGCAGTCTTTTATTACATATTTTCTTCTTATCCACGTATCATTTATCCCTATCAGTCCCCCCAGAACAATTTTTGTGGTTTATTTTGTAAATGCAGAAGAATTTTTTTAACTTTAAAAACAAAAAGTTGAGTATGTTAGAGAAGATCAGATATCGTTTAGTTTATAACCGGCAAAACAAGTTAAACCGACAGGGGACAGCCCTTGTACAAATAGAAGCCTATCTGAATCAGAGGAAGGTATACTTTAAAACCAATGTCTATCTAAAGCCGGAATGTTGGAGTAAGGATGGTGCCCAAGTAATCAACCATCCGCAGTCACAAGAACTTAATGCAATGCTATATGAGCATATATTGGAATTACAGGCTATAGAGTTAAGCTATTGGAAGAGAGGTCTTGAATCTAACTTATCCACATTGAAGGAAGCTGTAAGGAAGGGGGTAAAACCCGTGGTTTCGTTTCTTAAGTTCGCCCAACAGGTTATAGTGAATTCCGATAGGAAACCGGGAACCAAGGATAACATGCTGGGCACAGTAGCCACATTGAAGGAATTTCGGAACGTGATAGAGTTCACGGACATCAATTATACGTTTCTAAAGGAATTTGACGCATTCCTCCGCAACAAGGGATTGAAAGTAAACACGGTAGGGAAACACATGAGAATACTTCGTACCTTGGTGAATGAGGCGATTAATGAAGGCTATATATTACAGGAGGCATATCCTTTCCGTAAATTCAAGATCAAGAGGGAGAAGAAGGAACATAACTTCCTGATGCCCGCCGACTTGGAAAAGCTAGAAAGACTTGAACTGCCGGACAGGAAGAACAACAGCCGACACATACTGGACGCATTTCTCTTCTGCTGCTATTGCGGATTGAGATTCTCTGATTTTAAACAACTTACCTGTAAGAATCTCGTAACAGTTGACGGAAAGGAATGGTTGGTCCTAAACAGCGTCAAAACAGGCGTAAAACTCAATATTCCGCTATATCTGCTGTTTAACGGAAAGGCACTGGGCATAATGCGGAAGTACGACAGCATCGAACAACTGGCTGCATTAGGTTGCAATTCCGACACCAACCGAACATTGCAGAAACTGGGAAGAATGGCGCATATTGGCAAGAAGTTCACCTACCATACCAGCAGACACACTTGTGCTACTCTGTTGGTACATCAAGGCGTTCCGATAACCACCGTCCAAAAACTCTTGGGCCATACATCGGTCAAGACAACAGAGATATATTCCGAGGTGTTTGATGAAACAATCATCAAGGATCTGACAAGGGCTAACCAGAAGTATTCTAAGCGCAGGAATGTAAAACAAAATCAAATAAAATCTCAAAAATACCCGGAAAAATACCTCAGACAGTAGAAATCTATAGGAGCTATCTGTTTTATACTTGTTTTTCAGACTTCGGTCCATCTCTATTTTCATTTGTCAATAAAAATACAAAACCGTTTGATTTGCCATATTATTAATTCTCTTCATTTGTCCTGCAAGTAAAAAATATTGCATTAATGGCAATTTTTTAAGAAGATTGGTTTTTGTTTCAAAATTGGCTCTCCATAACTAATTAATATAGTTTTCTTTTTGTATTTCGTTTTAGAATTGATATCTTTGCTATTGTCTTCTCGTGAGAATGGGATAGAGAGTAGGACGTGGATTGAACGGCTGCTGTGCTTTTTGCTGGCGGCTGTTCTTTTTTTTATCTAAATGTTAAATATTACACAATGCAAGAAAATATATTGTGATTTGTTTTGCTATTACATCACAATATAGTATATTTGCATTGTGATAATAAAACAATGAATAATTAAAAGACAATAGAAGATTATGAAAGCGATAGTAGAAAATCCACTGATAAATTGTGAACCAGAAGTTTTACACCTTTTCGTTCAAATAATCAATGAGATAGCTTCTTGTATGTCAGAAGACGAGTTAAAGGGCTGTATGAACTCTTTAACAGTACAATACCCTTACTTTAAGCTGTTCTTTGACTATGGTTTTGAAAACAATCGCATGTGGGTAAAAGAATCAGATTCCATGGAAACATTGATATTTGTTGAGTTCTAATCCGATATCCTTAAAAACAACAGGTAATAATAGAACCGGCGGCAACGGATAAGCGGCGTAAGACTATGAAGACAAAAATTCAATTTACAGATTCATACAGTGGTAGAGCAATTAATATAGTTATCAATCTTACTGACGGTGAAAAGGAATACTACTTAAGAGAAGATGACAAAAATGTCATTTATAACAAAATGTCTTCTTATCAGAGAGCAAAAATAGAATCATTCTTTGGGAAGATGAATGCATACTATACCCAAATAGAGATTTTATAAATAAAAAGTTAGGGCGACGAATTTCTTCGCTGCCCTAAATATTAAAATGTGGTTTAAACCACAATGACATTTTTAATGTCGTTTCAATCCACGCACCGAAGTGCGACTAACATCGTTGATGTTCAATGCAAAGGTGCAATTTTTTGAATTAACGAGCAATAAATTATAAATGTTATAAAACATATTAATTATGGGAAGAGGACGATCTATTACCCTAGATCAAGAGTCTAGGGTATTGTCCCTATATAAGGACGGGATAGCGATCAAGGAGATAATGAAAGAAACAGATATAAAATCTGAGCAAACGATATATAGGATATTGGACAGCAATGGTGTGCCGCGAAGACCGAAGGTTAATGGCGTGAAAAGAATACTTGTTATGATAGAAGAGGACGTAGCTGCTATCTTGGATAAGGAGCAATCAGTATCATTATATGTCAATGAGGCTATAAGATTCTATCACAGTAACCGGCATTAATTGCCGGTTATTTTTTGTAATAAAGGAAACAATATTTATCTTTGTGGGGAGCGTGTGAAGATGCACGCCACTTATATTATGACGAAAGGACATTATACAATTTCATAAGACCAAGAGCTTGTTGCGGATTAGTTTCCGTGGCTGGCTCTTTTTTTTGTCATACAAAACAAAGGTTAGTTGAAAATCGGGTAATCCAAAACGTGTAATTGATGGTATTAAAAAAAAGGATAGTAAAAGTCATATAAATTATTGCACAATGAGAAAGGAGACAAAAGAAAACATCCAGTATTCAACTGCTGTGGGAATGCTTGTTTTGGGAGCGTCCTTGGCTGTGGCTGGTTTTGTGTGCTCGGAACCTATGGGGCAGATACATGATAGTGTATTGTGGTTGTTTGCCCAGTGTCTGTTGTATGCCGGTAGCGTATTTGGCATAAGCATCTATATTAATAGCCGGTTTAATAACTTGATAGAGCAATTAAAAGAAAAGGAGGGAAAGAAAAATGGCTGACGTAAGAAAACTTGCACCGTTTATCCTGAAATGTTTTGTAAATAGTACAATTGCTTATGAAAGAAGTTTGGAAACATATTGAAGGAACTCTTGGATGTTATTCCGTTTCAACTTTTGGAAGAATAAAAAGGAATGACAAAGGTAATATTCTTAAAATGAGAAAGAATAAAGACGGATATTTTATAGTCAATCTGTCATGTAATGGTACTCGTGTAACCAAACAAGTTCATAGGATCGTAGCTAAAACATTTCTTGGAGCACCTCCAATGGGATGCGATGTTGTTAATCATAAAGATGAAAATAAGACAAATAATCATATAGATAATTTAGAATGGTGTTCTGTAGAATATAACAATAACTATGGTTCGAGAAACGGCAATTTTAAAATTAAGGTTGCTATGTGTAATCCTATAACAGATGATACTATCTATGTCTTTAACTCAATGTATGAAGCGTTTAAAAAGACAGGGGTAAATTTTGGCGCAATATCAAATGTTATAAAAGGGAAAGGGAGAATAGCTGGTGGATATAAATGGATAAAAATATAAATTATGGCAAAAGTAGAATTATTAGTGCCATTCATCTTAAAATGGGAAGGTGGATGGGTAAATGACCCGGACGATTTAGGAGGGGCTACCAATATGGGTGTGACCATTGGAACTTATGAAGCGTATTGCCGGAAGAAAGGCTACCCCAAGCCTACGGTTGAAAGATTGAAAAACATCACGAAAGAGGAATGGACCGAGATCTTAAAAACCATGTATTGGGACAGGTGGAGAGCTGACGAAATTAAATCCCAATCCATAGCTGATATCCTTGTCGATTGGGTCTGGGCAAGCGGAGTGCACGGTATCAAAATACCGCAGGATTTGGTTGGTGTGATTCCTGATGGCATTGTCGGACCTAAGACACTCGCCGCAGTAAATTCCCGTAATCCACGTGAATTGTTTGATCAGATCAAGATTGCACGGTTTGATTTCATTGAGGATATATGCCGGAAACGCCCAGTAAACAACAAGTTCAAACGTGGTTGGATGAACCGTATCAACGATATAAAATTTGAGGGATGAAACAGAGAGTCTATATATGGATTGCGGTAGCGATAGCATTGCTATTGGTACTTATTTAAATACAATAATATGAAATGGCTTCCTTATATATTAATAATTGTACTCGCTTTCGGTTTAGGATGGTTTGTAAAGCCATCCCCCGAAGCAGTTATAGAGGCAAGAACGGATACGGTGTTCAGTACAAGTATCATTGTAAAGAGAGATACTGTAAAATATTATCTTCCTTCCCCAATACTATGTTGGCATGATGGTGATACAATCCATGTAGGAGACACAATTCTTCCTGTTGAGCAGAAGATATACAGAGATAGTGATTACATCGCTTATGTGAGTGGTTACAGATCTAACCTAGATAGTATCTATGTTTGTTCCAAAACACTGACAGTAACGAATGACATCTATCACACGGTTAAGATAAAACCTAAAAGATGGGGACTGGGGATAACTGCCGGTTATGGATTTGGTAAGGATGGTTTTTCTCCTGCGGTTGTCGCAGGAATAAGTTATAGAATATGGTAATCAACAGAAGGGAGGTGCAAGATGAAATAGCAACCAGAATGCCACAGGTAGAAGCGTGGCGTATAATAGAAAAACTCATTTAACAAAAGTAATTCTTTCAGGGGGGCAGAATTAAAAGAACCCCCGACACTTGAAGTTTAACGCCAATCAAACTTTAAAGTATACAAAGCATACGTAGATAAGTGTCAGGGGTAGTAATATCCTTACTTATTTCCTACGTATGCTTTTGTCATGATTTTATTTGATTGGCGAGGCAAAAATACAACAAAAATTTAAACCACAATGTGTAAGTCCGAAATTTTTGCCAAAATAATTAATATTGTTTCAAAAGAAACAGAAGTGTCTGTAGACCAAATATTATCGTCTGATAAGAATATGGAGACAGTGGATGCCCGGTATCTTCTTGTATTTTTTCTTTTCGAAAGCGGTATGTACCCTTCACAAATAGCCGCTCATATCCATAAGACCAAACGTGCTGTCAACTACATGATATCCAATTTCCATGAGAGGATGGAGAGTGGGAAAATGATGATAATATATTGGGACGATATAAAGAATTTGTTGGGAAACAACTGATTTTCCATGAGTTATGATCTATATACTTTTGTGCACGGTCGATTTTGACCGGATACAAAATACAAATACTTATGGAACGAACTTATGTTTTTAACCAAGACGGTGGAACCGGCGCAAACAATGGCCTGCTTGCGTCCATTCTTCCGTCCTTGCAGAACCGTGGAATTGACACTGGCTATCTGATGGGGCTGATGGGAGGAAACGGAAACGGAGGTTTCTTCGGAAACAATGGCGGTTTTCAGGACATCATCGCATTGATTGTGATTGCAGCCATCTTCGGTAACGGGAACTTCGGATTTGGTGGCAACAACAACCAAGGAGCGAACGAAGGAAGAGAAATGATCATGCAGACACTTAACCGAAACGGTGTCGACATTGCAGCATTAGCACAAGCTGTGAACACATCATCAGACCAAATCCTTGCCGGTATTAACTCTGTATCACAGGCTATCTGCGGTCTCGGCAACCAAATGGGCCAGAACACCAACAGTATCCTCACTGCGATCATGCAGGGCAATTCCGCTATTGCAACCCAGTTGGCAGATTGCTGCTGCAAAAATCAGACAGCAATTGAGCGTCAGGGGTATGAAAGCCGCTTAGCAAGCTGCGAAAACATGAATACGCTTACACGCACAATGGAAGGGAACACGCGTTCTTTGGCGGACGCTTACCGTGAAGGTTTCCAAGCGCTTGTAGCAAAAATGGATGCGGCAGAGGCGCGTCGCCAGCAAGAAGCGTTGGCTGCTAAAGACGCTGAAATCTCTACTTTGAAAGGTGAAATTTCACAGCGTAATCAGAATGCGACTATTCTTGGAAACGTAACGCAACAAATTGCTCCAATAGTAGCAAGTCTACAAACACTGCAGGGAGAGGTGGATAAAATCCGCTGTTCAATGCCGCCTACAGTGGCAGTGCCGTATCCGCAGTTGCAAGTATTTAATCCTGAGGTAGCTCGTGCTGCCGCCTATGGTGCGTATATGGGAGATTCTGTTTACGCACGCAGTGGATGTGGATGCAACAATTATTGGGGATAATTAGCCATTAGGTAAAGAGTTCTTTGACTTATTGATAAGGGTTTCGTAGTCGGAAAGATACATCCATTTATAGTTTTTGTAACATTCCTTTTGTGCAAACATACAGCGGAGATTGCTCCTTGGTTGAATCCATTCCTTCTTGCATCACACATTGATTTGAAAAATAATATATCATCTCCATTGTTAATATTGATTCCAACAATAGGTTTTGATTTCCAATTTTTTTCATTGATTCTTTTGGATGCGTTTTGGGAAAGCTTTTCTTTGGTGTTTTGTTTCTCATATTGGATTTCCTATTACACCACCGTAGATTGTCAAAGTTATTATTTGCTTTGTTTCCATCTATATGGTCTATTTCATCATAATGCAAATTGTTACAAATAAAATGAATGGCTACAAGCCTATGTATTAAGAAATGCTGAATATTTCCCTTTTTTCTTAGAATAATATTATAATATCCTTTATTATTCATTTGCGGATTCATAATCAAGGGATTTAGCATTCTTTTCTCCATACCTATTCTTGATTGTTCTGGACAAAGATATGATTCGTCCAAATGAAGAAACTTTATAAAGCCCTTCATATCCGACTACATCACTCCATTCCTCACCTTCAAGAGATACACTCTTGATAAACTCTTCGTTTGTCATTGATTTTACCGAATTAAATGATACCGAAAATTGAAAAGTGGGAAGGGCTTCGGTGTACCCTTATCAGTTGGTCATGACTCCAACCTATCCCGATTGTAAATATAGTAATAAACGATTAAATTACAAAAGATTATGGCATTATTTCCTTTTAATAATTGGGGATTCCCGTTTCCCTCCCTTGGCAGAGTGAATTACAACACTCTTCCTACGGTGGCTGTAACAGTCGGTACTGAGAATGTGACTTTGGAGCTTCCCTAACCATGCGTTCCGCAACAGGGATTATGTCGGAGGGTTCTATGTCAATCTTCGTCAGGCGATCCCTGCCGGCACGACTGCCACGCTGCCTATATTGATAGGACCAACGGGGATACAAGACCGTTGT
>PDYI01000340.1_pt1 | contig 91864 bp, 76 predicted proteins | sample 1430821 | NCBI WGS metagenome assembly PDYI01 (sample SAMN05780991, study PRJNA343144) | Human gut metagenome, whole genome shotgun sequencing project. | isolation source: infant gut | host: Homo sapiens | place: Finland | collected 2005-01-01 | reverse complement strand
TATATTGTAAGCAGAGAAAAGTCCCAACTCACCTGCTTTACTCAGGTCCTGTATACCTTGCCTGTTGTTACCCAAGAAAATATGTGTCAAGCCGCGATTGAAATAAGCATCCGCAAATTTAGGATCCAACTGGATGGCTCTGTCATAATCAACAATTGCCGCACGATAGTCTTTCAAGATAGAAAGCACATTACCTCTATTATAATAAGCATAGACAAAATCCGGAGCCAGCTCAATCACCTTGTCCAAATCGCGCTTTACCATTTCATAGTCCGCAGCTTTCACAGCACTCTTCTCTCCCGGATTGACTTTCAAATCATACTCTTTTTCCATCTTCTGGTATTCCAGCTGCTTATAACGGATTAAAGCACGATTGAAATAAACCGGAAAGAAATTACCCTCAATAATAATAGCCTGATTCAAATCTTCAATGGCACTTGCAAAATCCTGCACCAGATAAAAGTCCAATGAACGTGCAAAACGTTTGTTCACATCATTCGGATCAGCCACAATAGCAGCAGTCTGTTCGTCAATGGATGCAAAATGTTTTGTAGCTTGTTCTTCCGTCAGAGGAGCTTCCTCATTAGTTATAATCAGACGACCGGGAAGTACTTTCTGATTATTCAATGTTTCAATGAACTTATAATAGTTGACCTGTCGTTTCACATCATCGTGCTTTTCATAATAGGTAAGCACGAACATAGGCTGGGGAACAATATTCACATTCTTATCCTGCACGCGTCCACGATAGTCACTCTTATATTTTTCTTCTCCCTCTTCGTTGTCGGCAACCACAATCTTACGATAGTTGTTCATGTTTTTGTCGGACTTCTTACGGGTTTTATTATTCTCTGTATTATCGGCAGTCTGCTTATTAGGATCTACTCCGTTCTGTTTATCCAGTTGTGCTTTCAACACTTTGAATTCATCTGCATCAGCACCTTTTACATCCCCTATTTTCCTACGTGCCTGCGCTCTGTACTGATAGCCCAGCAAAAAATTGGGATATTCATTTATCACCGTAGAATAATCTTTAATTGCCCCTTTATAATCTCCTGTCTGATCCAATAACAGACCACGGTTGAAAATAGCCATCATATTGTCAGGCTCCATTTCGATAACAAAATTAAAGTCTTGAATAGCCCGGTTGTCATCGCCTACTTGTGCACGTAATAAGCCCCGGTTATAATGGCCGATGAAATTATTGGGATCAATATCCAATGCAATATCATAGTCACTCATCGCTCCTCTCAGGTTATTCTGATGGTAACGGGCCAAAGCACGATTGATATAGACACCTGAATTTCGGGTGGACAGACGGATGGCATGATCAAAATCAGCTTCCGCATCTTTATATCTCTGTTGCTGCAGACGAAGGATAGCACGGCTGGCCCATGTATCTGCATCATAACGGTCTATTTCAATCGCCTTACCAAAGTCTTTTTCGGCAGCCAAAGTATCCTTCTGCTTCAAATCCACCTCACCACGCATCAAATAGGCCTTTGTATATCGGGGGGAAATAGCGATCAGCTTATCCAGATCATTCTTCGCCCCCTTATAATCTTCCTGCCTGATACGGCAAAGGGCCATATTATGCCATACCCCTATATTCTCAGGATCAAACTCCAATGCCTTGGTATAATCTTCTATAGCTCCCGCAAAATTATTCTGCTGGATCCGTGCCAATCCACGTACCTGATAAGCACTTACCACAAACGGATTCCGCTCAATAGCTTCTGAACAGTCACTCTCCGCCCCCTGAAAATCATCCAAATTTATCTTCGCCAGACCTCTATAGAAATAAGGATCAGACAAATAAGGCTTTGCATTAATCACCTGATTAAAATATTGAATCGAAAGGACATAATCCTCAAAATAAAGCGCATTACGCCCTATCGCCATCACCCTGTCCGTATTTATCTGTGCCGAAGCTAGTACAGGGAACATTATTAATAATGTATAGAGTATCCGTTTTATCATTTTGTATTTATAAAAATACGGTTTTCCCCACAAATGCGCCACCTGTGGCGCATAAATCAAAATCGCGGAGTTATCATTTTATAGTCTTGACCTTATAGGAACAACGCGCCTTGCCCTTCAACATGGCCCCCAGCTTTCCTTTAATCATCTGTTTGCGTAATGCAGACAAATGATCAATGAACATTTTTCCGTCCAAATGATCAAATTCATGCTGCATGACCCTTGCCAAATAGCCTTCCACCCACTCGTCATGTTCTTTCAGCTCCTCATCCAAATAAGTCACATGAATACGGTCCGGACGTTTCACCGTTTCATGGATACCTGGCAAACTCAAACAACCTTCTTCCATGCTGACTTCTTCTCCACCCACTTCTAAAATATGAGGATTTATATAAGCCCGACGGAAATCCTTAAATTCGGGCAATTCATCAGACATCACATCCAGATCAATAGTTACGACACGAATAGGCAAACCAATTTGCGGAGCAGCCAGACCCACACCATCTGCACGATTCATGGTTTCAAACATATTTGCTATCAACTCTTTCAAATTAGGGTAATCCGGGGTAATATCCTCTGCTTCTTTACGCAACACCGGTTGTCCATACACATAAATAGGTAATATCATTTTTCTTAATCTGTTTTTATTTATTAAATATATCTCTTCGACTCCAAATAGGACTGTAAGATTATCGTAGCACTGATTTCATCAACTAAAGCTTTATTCTGCCTATCTTTTTTCTTCAAACCTCCATCCAACATGGCTTGGTGGGCCAATACGGACGTAAATCGCTCGTCAACAAACTCTATCGGTATATCCGGTAATTTTTTCCTTAGTTGATTGACAAAAGGGACAATATTACGCATATTTTCCGACTCTTGATTATTCATTTGCTTGGGATGCCCTACAATGATGCGTTCCACAGGCTCTTTTTCCACATATTTCAGAATAAAGTCCAGTAGTTGGTGTGTAGGGACAGTCGTTAACCCGTTTGCAATAATTTGCAAAACATCCGTCACAGCCACACCTGTGCGCTTTTTACCGTAATCTATCGCTAATATTCTACTCATATAGTTTGCAAAAATACAAATTTATTCCATACCTATTTTATATATAAAGATTAAAATATGCTTTTTCAACTGTTTTTTCAAAAGAAACGATTCATTTCGTTTAATTTTATTTGCTATTTAAAAAATAGTACTTATTTTTGCACCGAATATGTGGCTTAACGTAAGGGTCGCATAATGTTAAATTGAAACAAGTATTTGTTATAAAATGAAAAATAAGAGCTCTTCAAAAGGAGTTTTATATAGATGTTTGTTGTATTGTATAGCTATATTGTTGCTTGTTATGATTCCATTAAAAAGTTTCAGTCAATCAACAGGAGAATTAACAACAGATAGTCTTGTAAAAATGGGATTTGAAAATGTAAGATGGACAGATACTCCTGAAGAAAGAGTTTATGTGGTTGAAAACAGTGCTTACAAAATTCAAGCGTTGGGTATTAGAAAGGCTGTAGATATCATACAGTCAATGGGATTACCCAAGGATAAATCTTGTAAGTTGATTGTTACCAACTATAATATACCTCAGGTCTCACTGACCTATCAGCCTCTTGCCGGTGACACAACAGTGGTAAGTGGTGAAGATTGGAAAGTCAGTTATGATATAGGTGACAGTTGGGACAAGGTGAAGAAAGAAAAGAAAAAGAACAGTTCGCTGTTTAAAGTAGATATATTGGTATATCCGCAGCTATACTTTAAGAACTATATCATTACACAGATATATCAGGCTTTATTAGAGTTTAGCCCGGCGGTAGAGGTGTCGCTTTGGCCAGGAATGAAATTTACTGGACAGATTATTCTGCCTGTGTATAATGACGGATATGGAGAACTTGCAGGAAAAGTTCGTCCTGGATATCTAACCTTGGCACAACAATTTCGTCTGCCTTATAATATACTGGGAACAGCAACAATAGGTTTCTTTGATTATGATACATATGGTGCAGATTTAAATCTGTTTTATCCATTCAAGGATGAGCGATTTTCTATAGAAGGAAGATTCGGTTATGTCGGATTTGGATATTGGAGAGGTTTTAAATTTCGCTATAATGATAAGTACACTACTTATTGGTCTGTAGGGGGAAACTTTTACTGGCCAAGGTTTAATACACAGTTTAAATTGAGAGCTGAACAATATTTATTAAAAGAAAAAGGGGTAAGATTTGAAATGATCAGACACTTCCGCTATGCCAGTATAGGTTTTTACGCTGTAAAAGCTGAACATGCCAATAGTAATGGAGGGTTTAAATTCATCGTTGCATTACCACCTTATAAATATAAAAGACATAAATATATACCAAGGGTTTCTACTTCATTGGGTACGGGTATAACATATAATGCAGGAAATGAAAAATATTATTATAAAATGCCATATAGTAATGCAAGTGAAAATATAATGCAACAAAATAGTTTTAATCCATATTTTATTAAATCAGAATTATTAAATTTTTAATTTTATTGAGATGAAAAAGAAAAGTTTTTTGAGCGGTATTGGTGCTAAATTGGCATTGGCCGCAGTAGCTTTAACAACTGTAGTGTTCACAAGCTGCGAAAAGGAAGAATTTAATGTAGAACCAATCGAACAAGCACCCGCTAGTGCCACAATCTTTGCTACTGTGTATGATCAGACAACAGGCGAAAATCTAGGTACAGCAACAACAACTATTGCAGCTGGCGAAAATGGAGCTATCGCTAAACAAAAAGTTACTGTTACTTGTCCTTTCTCAAGTGCCGAGTATTTGCCCGTAGCTTCTATCGATGTTGAAGTTCCAGAAGTAGCAAAAGGTCAGATGATTCTTATTCCTGTAACTTTCTACGCACAGAAAATAGCATCTGCAGCACAGAATGTAAGTACTTCTAAAGATGAAGATTCAATTGAACAAGTTAAATCTGAATCCAACAAGACTTCAAAAGAATATACAGGTACAGGCAAGCCGCAAGAAGTTGAATACGATGCATTGGTAGGTACTAAAATTCTTAACAAAACAGAACTCTATTCATACATTGAAACTCTTGTAAACTCAAGAGCTATGAGCAACGACAATGTTATTGCTGTATTGAAAGCATTAGTAGATACTTATGATAACATGGCAACTAAGACAATCAAGACAGAAGTAACAATGACAGAAGGAGTAACATTTGTATTCAAACCTGTAACACCTATGACTGAATACGTTATGTCTATCAGCGCTACTGTTGACAATGTAATCTATACTATTCCTAATGTAAAAGTAAAAGAAGCAGGTACTACTGATGCAGGTTTGGAAGTATTATCACACGGTCACGGTCACGGAGACAATGGCAATGCAGGTGGTGGTGCAGCTGGTAAATAATCAATCAGTTTAAACCAACACGTAGAATAATAATTCACCAAAAAATTATAGTAAAATGAAATATAAAGTATTAACTCTGTCGCTTCTGATGGCAGGTGCTTGTGCTACTACTCTTAAAGCACAAGACACCAACTATTATACTCCGAAATGGAGCGATAACATCTTCGTCAGTGTAGGTGGAGGTATCCACGCTATTGAAAACGATGGTTTCAATAAGCTGGCTCCTCACTTCAGCATCTCTTTGGGTAAGTTAATTACTCCCACATGGGGGATACGTGGTCAGGTAAATGGTATCACACAACACTTGTGTTTGGATAACAGTTACTACGAACACAACAAGAACTACGTAGGAGCTAACATTGACGCTATGGTAAACTTGTCAACTCTGTTTGCAGGTGCTAATCCTAGCCGTTTTTTTGAAGTATATGGTTTTGCTGGTCCTATGCTTTCCGTAGCTAAGTCACAGAACGTAACAATCAAGAATGATGGAACAATGGTTCCCGAAGGTGAAAGCAAAGCAAGAGCACGTATTGGTGCATCCGCCGGTGTAGGCTTGAAGTTCAACATTAACAAATATTGGGCTATCGATGTTGAAGCTCGCGGCGCCATCGCTCCTTCTATCTTTGGTAATATCAGTAGCCACCGTAAAGCTGAAGGAACAGGTATGTTGACAGCTGGTGTCAGCTACATCTTTGGTGGCAAGAAGTTTGCTAAAGTTGAAGACCGTGTAGTAGAAAAAGAAGTGATCAAGGAAGTGATCCGCGAAGTTCCGAAAGAAGTAGTTAAGGAAGTGATTAAAGAAGTTCCTAGCGCTGCAGAAGTTGCTATCTTCTTCAAGATCGGTAAAGCAAAGATCAGTCCGGAAGGTATGGTTAATGTACAGTTAATGGCTAAAGCAATCAAAGCTAATCCTAACGCTAAGTACAAAATTGCAGGTTTCGCTGATAAAGCTACAGGATCTGCTTCATTCAACCAGACTTTGTCTGAAAAACGTGCTCAGGCTGTTTACGATGCATTGGTTGCAGAAGGCGTAAAAGAAAGCCAGCTTGAAAAAGTTGCTATGGGTGGAACAGATAACATGTTTGGTAAGAATTATTTGAACCGCGTAGTTATCTTGGAAGTAAAATAATCATTGATACCTGATAAAACTCTGATAGATTAAAGAAGGGAGTATCGTAACAAACGATGCTCCCTCTTTTTCTTCAACTGCTTTTTTGATCACATAAGCAGCAACAGCAAATAAATCATATAACAAGAATCTACAGATCTTGGCTATACAATTCTGGAAACTTGAGGTAGTATTTACCGAATCTTGTAACAAGATATCGGGCTATACAAGCAAAAAACTGATACATAAAAACAACAGGATGTATTTAGAAAAGAACAAGAGCTTTTTTAAATACATCCTGTTGTTTTTAAAAAAGCTCAAGACGATTTTAAAATATTCTATCGTATAGTGACACAGACTAATATATAAGCAACATTATACAAACAAAAGCATTTACTATCCTCAATAGACCAGCTTCACATTGTCAACCCAAAGTGTATTTCCAGGAGAACCGATAAAAGCCCCCCCATGACTGGACGAAAATTGCAGTATCATGTGCGTAGGATTTTCATTGGCCTCCGCCCATCCTATTTCTTTAATCAAGACACTTTCTCCCTTACTATTTCTAGTATAATCCCTCTCTCTCAACCCCATTGTTTCATGATTATAAGACGGATGCTTGGTTATATCACCATACAGCACTTCATAAGTAGCACCATTTACCCAACCATCCGAATCCTTATCATATTTCATCACCATAGTTCCTACCCTCTTCGCCGTAATATTTCCTTCAGCGTCCTCCATACGTTTTTGCAAAAAGAAAACAGTTATCGCACAATCCTGCCCTGCCACCTGACCTTTCTTGCTGAAACCTGTCAACCGGATACGATCTTTCTCACCAGACATCTTTACCTTATAATCATAACGGACAGCTTTGGGACGTTGAGTAAAAGGAACTCCCCAGTTCATGTTCTTCTCAGCATTCTTAGTTCCTGTTATAGGCTCCAGCATATCACCTAAATAAATGGATCCAGCTGCCAATACAGTAATATTCACCATCCCCAATACTTTGACGCTCTCTATATGCGTTTCCAGGCGAGCACAATATCCATTGTCCCGTTTGTCTCTATAAACAGAATTATTTGTTTTAACAATGCCCACTACCTTAGCCATCACATTAGAGGTTCCCCAAGGAGACCCTCCCATATTTTTATAAGGTTTGTTACCATCTATTTCCTTTGTAGGACCTATCTCATAAAGAAGTTTGGTATTGCCGCCTATAACACCGGACTCATGAACCTTACGGATTATCCACTGATCCATATCTCCGTATTTTATAGGCACCACCTTTTCCTGGGCAAAGCCATACAGCGGTGCTATAGCCAAAAGAGCAATGACCGATAATCTGCCATAATATTTCATACCCTTAGTTTTTATTGTTGTTTAGAACCGACAAAGCTATAAAAAAAAGCGGCAACTTCACAGTTGCCACTTTTAATAAAGAAAAATAGACTATATTTTCTTCTTAATTTACCAAAAAGAAGTCATTAATATACTCTATATAGTAACCATGCCTTCTGGAAATCGTCACGGTTAGGATATTTTGCCTTAAACTCCTCCTTTGCCTGAGTAGCCTGCGCACGGTCATCATATGAAGATGCTATAACGCGATACATATTTCTTTCAGCATTATAAACCACTTTGGCATTATAACCTTGACCATCCAAATATTGTTTCAAACCTTCTGCATTCGCTTTCACACCAAAGCTACCACATACTACGCTATATGCTTTTAAGCCGTCACCTGAAACCAATTCTACTTTCTCTTCGCGAACCGGACCGGCAACAGGAGCAGTTGTCACAGGGGCAGATACTACCGGAGCAGCTTCAACCGGAGTTGCTTCTACCTGATCAGCAGGAGCTTCAGCCAATTCCTGTTGTTTTGCTTTTTCATAAGCCTTCTTGTAAGCACTTTCGCTAGATTTACATGAGGAAAATGCCAAGGCTACGCACAATCCCATACCCAACACAACTAATTTTTTCATGATTACTCAATCTTTTATAAATTAATACTCTAGTTTAATTCCATTATATTGGTGCAAAAGTAGCAATATATCAACAGCTTTCACATCAAGAATGGAGTTAAATTTAGTTAATCAGAGAAGAATCTCCAATTTCTATTCAAAAATAGACAAAATAAACAACAACATTCAGTTTTATTTGTTAGATTTGTAAGGTACAAAAAACAAAAAAACTATGAAAGGATTAAGTATTTTAGCTGCATTCCTAGGCGGAGCCGTAGTTGGTGCAGCAGCAGGTATTTTATTTGCTCCTGAAAGCGGAGAAGACACTCGTAGCAAAATTGCTGATGCTTTACGTAAAAGAGGTATCAAATTAAGTCGCACAGATATGGAAAATCTGGTCGATGAAATTGCAGCCGAGGTAAAAGAATAAGCAACGCCCACAAAAGTGTATTGTCATTCCGGATCCAAGTCCGGAATGACAATAATTTTTAAATCAAAACTCCACGCATGTTTGCAAACGATAAAAATATAGATAATCTGCAACAACTTCTGGCAGAGCTTAAAAAGTACGCAGAGTTACAAAAGGATTATGTAAAATTACATTTAGTAGAAAAACTTACTATACTGATATCAACCCTCATCCTTGTCTTTATATTATTGATATTAGGTATTATCGCACTTTTCTACTTGTCATTTACATTGGCCTATGTACTCGAACCTCATGTAGGCGGGCTTATGGCTAGCTATGGAATCATTACCGGATGCATTATTCTGCTGATTCTGTTAATCGTTTTATTCCGCAAACGGCTGATTGTCCAGCCTATGGTAAATTTCCTTGCCAACCTGCTTTTAAATGACAACTGATTATGAAAGAGAATACTCCTAATAAAACGCCCATCATCACTTTGGAAGTGATAGCACAACGAAAAGCTGAGAAGTTGGAAGAAGTACAGCAAGCTAAAAAAGAAATGGTACAAACCATACATGAACTTTTTGCGCCTGTAGAACAAAAAGGAGGCGTAGAAGGCATTATGCAACATATCAATACAGGAATCGCCGTTTATGACGGAGTACGGACCGGTATCAAGATCATGCAAAGAATCAGAGGATATTTCCTGAAAAAGAAGAAATAACTTAGTATTAACCACAACATTTTATCCACATGAAAAGACAGCTACTAGGTGTGGCAGCAATTTTGTTGTCAATTTCCACGTATGCACAGGACAATCCATTATGGATGCGTTATTGTGCCATTTCTCCGGATGGAACCACCATCGCATTCACCTATAAAGGTGACATCTACACAGTACCCTCTACAGGCGGCAGGGCCAGTCAGATTACAACCAACCCTGCCCACGACACCAAACCTATCTGGAGTCCTGACGGAAAAAAAATTGCTTTCGCATCAGACCGCATGGGAAGTATGGATATTTTTGAGGTAAACAAGGAAGGGGGTATCCCCAAAAGATTAACCACCCATTCGGGTAATGAAACACCGGTGGCTTATAAAGACGCCGGACACATTCTGTTTCTAGCCAATATAATGCCAACTGTAGAAGACGCACAATTCCCCTCCGGACAATTCCAACAAGTATATGAAGTTAATACCGAAGGAGGACGCCCTGCCCTCTTCTCTTCCATGCCGATGGAAGATATCAGTATCAATCACACAGGTAATACTTTGCTCTACCATGACAAAAAAGGATATGAAGATCCTTGGCGTAAACATCACACTTCATCCATTACCCGCGATATTTGGCTGTGTTCTCTGAATGGAAACCGTACCTTTCGCAAACAAACTACTTTCAATGGTGAGGACCGCACTCCCGTTTGGGCTTCAGATGATAAATCATTCTATTATTTAAGTGAGGAAAAAGGCTCATTTAATATTTTCAAACGTGATATTGACGGTAATACATCCAAACAAATCACCAACCATACCAAACATCCGGTACGCTTCCTGAGTGCCGCCTCCAATGGAACATTATGCTATGGATATGATGGCGAAATCTACACGGTAAAAGAAGGTGCCATTCCGCAAAAAGTTCAGATTTCCATTGTCACCGACAAGAACGACAAAGATCTCATCCGCCAGATTAAGCGTAGCGGAGCAACAGAAATATCCCTTTCACCCGATGCAAAAGAAATTGCTTTTGTACTACGCGGAGATGTATATGTCACATCAACAGAATACAGCACCACCAAACAAATCACCAATACTCCGCAACAGGAACGCGATATTCACTTTTCTCCGGACGGAAGAAGTATTGTTTACGCTTCCGAAAGAAACGGATTATGGCAGATTTATCAAACCAGTCTAGCTAAAAAGGAAGAAAAACAGTTCGCTTACGCAACCGATATCAAAGAGGAAAGACTGACCAATTCGGATATCACTTCATTCCAACCTCAATACAGTCCTGACGGCAAAGAAGTAGCCTTTCTTGAAAACCGTACTACCATCCGTGTTCTGAATCTGAAATCAAAAGCTGTACGAACCGTCATGGATGGCAACTATGAATATTCATACAGCGACGGTGACCAATGGTATCAATGGAGTCCGGACAGCAAATGGATTCTTACCAACTACATAGGTATTGGCGGATGGAATAACAAGGATGTTGCACTGGTCAACGCATCTGGCAACGGAGAAATTCATAATCTGACCGAAAGTGGATACAGTGACGGCAATGCCAAATGGGTATTGGATGGAAAAGCCATGATTTGGGAAAGTGACCGCGCAGGATTCCGCAGCCACGGAAGCTGGGGCGCTGAAGCGGATATCTACATCATGTTCTTCGACTTGGACGCATACGACCGTTTCAGAATGAGCAAGGAAGAACTTGCTTTGCTGGAGGAATCAGAAAAGAAAGACAAAGAGAAGAGTGAAGAGAAAAAGAAGGCTGATAATAAAAAAGATAAAAAGAAAGACTCCAAGAAAGAAGATGACAAGAAGGAAGTAAAACCACTGGTTTTCGACCTTGAAAACAGCCGTGACCGTGTGATTCGTCTAACTGTAAATTCTTCACGATTGGGAGATGCTGTATTAACTCCGAAGGGTGACAAACTATATTATCAAGCAGCCTTCGAAAGCGGATATGATTTATGGGAACACGATCTTAAAGAAAACAAGACTAAAATCGTCATGAAAAAAGTCGGTGGCGGAGCCCTGCTTCCTGATAAGAAAGGCGAGAATCTGTTCCTTTGCAGCCAAGGTGGTATCAAGAAAGTTACTGTCAGCAGTGGTGAAACCAAACCTGTAGAATTCGAAGCTTTCTTCGACTACCAACCCTATGGTGAACGCGAATATATTTTCGATCATGTATGGCAACAAGTAGAAGATAAATTCTACGTAAAAGATCTGCACGGAGTAGATTGGAAAGGCTATCACAAAGCATACGCACGCTTTCTTCCATACATCAATAACAATTATGATTTTCAGGAAATGCTGAGTGAAATGCTGGGTGAGTTAAACGGTTCACACACCGGAGCACGTTACTACTCAAACGGTCCTACACTATCCACAGCGACCCTAGGAGCATTCTATGACGAAACTTATGATGGTGACGGGCTAAAAATTAAAGAAATATTAGCAAAAGGTCCATTTGCCGTGAAAAAAACGGATGTTACTCCTGGTTGCATCATCGAGAAAATTGACGGCAAACCTATCGTAAAAGGACAAGACTACTTCCCGCTACTGGAAGGCAAAGCCGGAAGAAGAGTGTTACTGGCCATATATAATCCGGCTATCGGCAAACGTTTTGATATCACCATCAAAGCTATCAGCACGGGCGAACAAAGTAACTTGCTGTATAAACGTTGGGTAGAACGTTGCCGCAATATAGTCGATAAATTATCCGAAGGCCGCATAGGCTATGTACACGTAAAAGGTATGGACAGTCAAAGTTTCCGCGAAGTATATAGTGAAGTATTGGGACGCTGCCGCAACAAAGAAGCTATTATTGTAGACACACGCCACAATGGAGGCGGCTGGCTACATGATGACTTGGCCACTTTATTAAGCGGCAAGGAATATCAGCGTTTCGTTCCACGCGGACAATACATAGGCAGCGACCCATTCAATAAATGGCTCAAGCCATCCTGCGTATTGGTATGCGAGGACAATTACAGTAACGCACATGGCTTCCCATGGGTTTACAAGGAATTAAAGATAGGCAAACTGATTGGCGCACCGGTTCCGGGCACAATGACTGCCGTATGGTGGGAAAACCAAATCGATCCGAGCATTGTGTTCGGTATTCCTCAGGTGGGTTGCATGGATATGCGTGGACAATATGCAGAAAATCACCAACTTTCTCCAGACATTGAAGTTTATAATACTCCAGAAAAGGCATTGGCAGGTGAAGACCAGCAGTTGGAAGCAGCCGTACAAGAAATGCTGAAAACAATAGGGGAAAAGAAATAAAACAATCCCATCCTGATAAAAAAGAAAAAAGACAGATGCGAAGATATTTTCGCATGCCTGTCTTTTTTCTTGCTCTATTCACATCCGTCCAAGACAAAGATGGCTCATCCAACCTTTATAAAGCGATCATCCGATGAATATAAGACATACGCTTTATATCCGTCGGACGATATTATCAAAAGGAAACAATATGAAATAGTTCTTGATCAGAAGAAAGATTCTCAAGCCTCCTTCGCTCTTTTTTTCCAAAGACGAGTCATATCTTCCAAAGTCTTTCCTTTTGTTTCAGGAACCATCTTCCATACAAACAGAGCTGCAAGCACACAAATCACGCCATAAAGCCCATAGGCAAACACCGGACTGAATTCATACATGGCAGGAAAAGTGGAAGAGACCAGATAATTGAATATCCACTGGAAAGCTACAGCGATAGCCACTGCCTTGCCGCGGATAGTATTCGGAAATATCTCTGCAATCAACACCCAGCAGATAGGTCCCCATGACATCATAAAAAATGCAGCATAAACAATGATGGAAAGAACAGGAAGAATACCTCCCACCTGAAACTCATCACAAAATGCAACACAGAATGCACCTACAGCCATACCAATAGAACCAACAATCAACAAGGGTTTACGTCCCATCTTCTCTACGGTAAAGATAGCAACCAATGTAAAGAGAATATTAACTACCCCCATTACCACAGTCTGCATCATACCATCACCACCGCCACCGATTTTCTCAAAAATACGCGGTGCATAATAAAGCACAGCATTAATACCGATAGCTTGCTGAAATACAGAAAGCAAGATACCGACTACAATAACTGTCAACCCGTATGTAAGCAGTTTCTCTGTTTTCTCGGAAGTCACAGCCTTTATTTCAGACAAAATAGTTTTAGCCTTATCTGTTCCATTTACTTTTTCAAGTACAGAAAACGCTTTATCATCCTGATGGGTCATAGCCAAATAGCGCGGAGTTTCAGGAACCAAAAACAATAAAATGCCAAATAATGCAGCCGGAACCGCTTCTGAACCAAACATATATCTCCAACCATCGGAAACAAGCACTTCATCCGGCATACCATCTTTAATCATATAATTCACAAAATAGACTACCAACATGCCAAAAATAATAGCAAACTGATTACAAGAAACCAATTTACCACGAATTTCGGAAGGAGCAATTTCGGCAATGTACATCGGACAAACAGCAGAGGCAAGTCCTACACCGATCCCCCCGATGATACGATAAAAGTTAAAAGCAAGGATCAATGCAAACGAAGTATCTCCTTTAGAGAAAAATAAAAATTCGGGATAATAAGAGCCTAAAGCAGACAGAAAGAACAATAAAGCAGCCAGACGCAACGAATTACGACGTCCTAACCCCGAAGCAAAATAACCGGAAAAAGCACTACCAATGACACAACCTATCAATGCACTGGAAGCAGTCACGCCATGCCAGAAAGCATCTAATCCCAAATGTTTTTGCAGAGCCTGCTCCGCTCCCGAAATAACAGCTGTATCATAACCGAAAAGTAAACCGCCGAGAATGGCTATAAACACCACTCCCATCAGATAGAAATTGTTTTTCTTGTTTTTCATAATAAAAGAATTATAATAGTTTTCGTAATAAATACAATAACAAAGCTGTGCGAAATTAATCATTAATACGTAATTCTATTATAATTCTCCAACCATTTTAAATCTTTTTCACATCAAGGATAAACAAGATTATTTCGTCTGAACTGTTCTATGTCTTCCTTTTTTAATCCTATCTTATCCAATGACTTAGGAAGATTATGATCATTAAGATAATAACGCGGACGAATGAGATATTGTCTATTTGCTACCGATAGGCTATCTGCCCTATAAGGTGTCTGTACCCCTGCCAAATTCAGCATGGTATGAAACACAGAAGCATTTCCTGCTACCGGTTTTTCACGGTTCTGCAATATAGCTTCATGTACTTCCACATTCTCTTCTCTATATGCTTTGGACAACCAAATTAAAAATGGTACATGCAGTTGATAATAAGACGGGACCGGGGATGCATGTAAAAATAATTTTCGATTATCATCAAAAATATCCTCTCCATGATCCGAAGTATAAAGCATAGCCGAAAAAGAGTTCATTTTCTGCAATAAAGTGATCAAAGAAGCCAGAAAACCATCTGTATAACGGATAGTGTTATCGTATGCATTCATCAAATACTCTTTATTCTCATATTTGGCGTCTGTCAGATTATCCGGTTTAAAGACAGACATGGATTCGGGATAACGTTCTTTATAATTAAAATGTGATCCATAGGCATGCAGCACGATAAATAATTTTTGATGACCTGCCTTTAGCTCCTCTTCTACTAGAAACAATAGTTCGTCATCCGAAATATTGGCTCCTTTCGGAGTGTCTTTCTTGATAAACTTCCAATCATCTGCCTCCATCCCCAAAAAATCAATAAAAGAATGGTTAGGAAGCTGGTTCGAAAAAAAGGCTGTATGAAATCCTGCCTCCTTGAAAGCGGTAATGATTCCTTTCTGTCTATAAAGACAGTCATAATCCTCAGCCGAAGCTGCCGAAAGCAACATAGGCACACTTTTATGAGTAGTATTAGACTGGGTAAGCACATCCGTGAAAGTTACCAACCCCTCCATTTTATCAAGTAATGGAGTGGTATTCCTTTCATAACCATAAAGTCCGAAATTACAGGCACGGGCCGTTTCCCCTATCACCAAGACATAAACTTCCCGGCTGTCTTTATCATGTGCGGCACTGGCATTAAAAGTAAAATCCCTTGAAGTTTCCGCATATCCGGCAGTTTCGCCCTGCACGTTCTGCAGCCAATACTAAATTATAACATACATTAGCCGGATACATTTCAATCTTTACTTGATAATCACGTTGCGTCGCATAGCAGATAACAGTCAATAACACTCCTGCAACAATGCCTGCCAAGGCATACTTACGCTGAGAACGAATAAAAGAATATTCCAACTGATTACCTCGGGCCCATGAGAAACCTCCCAAGACCAAAGCAGGAATGTAAACAACAAAAACACCAATTACAGCCGGCAGTAAATTATCCAACAGTTCCATCACCTCCCCGGAATTAGTAGTTGTCAGATTCAGGAACATATCTACTGCAATGATAGAACGCCCGAACAGGTATAGCAATACCAATTGGAATGCCGCAAAGAAAACAAACGGAAATAAGATCCAAATAGTCTTTCCAGGTTTACGCCCCAATGTCATAATCAACCAATAAACCGATACCGGCAGAATGACATTACAAATACGTGCCAAAAGTGTCATTTGTTGTTCTGTAAAAAACAATGCCACATTGGGAATGGCCAAGACAACGATGAACAGAACGAACAATCGTTGTGGCTCACAACACCACTGAATAAATTCTTTAAAATGCTTCATTTATATTAAAAATAAAACCAGACTGTCCATTTTTTCCAAATCCATAGTCCAGACGAACATTTACATTCTTTTTAAACTCCCAACGATAACCTATTCCATAATTAGGCAACACTTTGTCCATGCGCAAAGCACTGAACTTATTGAATACAGTTCCGGCCCCTATCCAAACTACAACACCATTACGTTTCCATACATGCTGACGCAATTCCACCTGCCCCTCTATTTTATGCTTGTCACGATAGCGCCCTTCGTAATAACCACGCATGGAATACGAATTTCCCAACAGCGCCATCATAGCCCACGACGGATTACCGAAATTAAAAGTACCGCGTAATTCTCCTGCCAACAATCCTCCTTCCCATACAGGATGATAATAACTGGTACGCAAATCCGTAGTACTGAATGCATAATCGTTTCCTAAAAACTTAGGACGGAAACATTGGGTAATATTCAAATAATATCCCTTATGGGGATTAGTCAACACATCGCGCGAATCATATGCCAAAGAAAGGCCCACTCCATAATTAGCAGTAGTAAGGTTCATTCCCTCCAGTAATCCGGGGCGTTCCATATTCTTACCATGCACATAATCATAAGATGCCATAGGACCTATATATAAATTATCCGCTATCCGAAACAAAAAACTAGCTTTAATTTGTGCTTGCCAGCGATCTAAATCAGATTCATTGGCATCTACATTACCCATATCGTACCCTATTCCCCAAAACTTGGAAGGAAAGGAATAAAAATAAAGAGTATAATCCAGCCGGTATTTGTCCTGCGGAAAGATATGAGTTCCGCGTATCCCCAACATATAGAAGCCAACAGTGGAAACATCTCCAAATAAAGATACATTGGACGGGGGAAGAAGCATGTCACTTCTATCAGCACGATAAAGCCCCGCTGCCACCAGTCCAAGCCCCAGTTTGGTATCCGTACTGTAATGTGGTCCGCCAATAATACTAAAATCAAATTTCTTATGATTCTTATCTTTATTAGCATCATTAAAATAGTCCAGAAATCTTTTGAAAAAAGTCCTTTTCTGTACTGTGCTGTCTTTGTGTTGCATTGTCGTATCTTCAGGCAAATAAAACAGACCGCCCTCTTGCGTGACTGCCAAAGCCGCATCTGCCATACATATAAAGATTACGATCAAAAATGATATTTTCTTCATTGTAACCTGTTATTTTTTCCACTGTTAAAACAAGCTTTACAGTAAACATAAACTGATAAAAACAAATAAAGCAGATTGGGATACAAAGATAGCCAAACCTGCTTTATTGTGACTTTTTTTATAATAAGAATCTGGTCTGAATTTACCTATTTCTGTCCTAAATACCTTATACCGGTCGCTTTTCTGTAATCAGCCAACGCAATCTTCTGCTCATAATAAGATTGGATAAGGTTTGTATATGCCTGTATCCATGTCAGCTGTGCAGAAAGCACATCCAAAATAGTCAACTTACCTTCAGTATAACTAAAAGTGTTCAAATCCAAATTCTCTTCTGCCAGTTTGCAGTTCTCCTCGGCAATACTTATCTGACGGGTATTCTCTGTCAGACTAGTCCACGCCTTCGCCACTTCTTTGCTTATTTGGTCTTGCTTATCTTGCAATGCATACTGCTTGCCCAATAAAATAGCCTTCTGTGCAGCCGTCGATTTAAAGCGGGCTCCCCAATGGAAAATCGGCAATTTAATAGAGGCATACACATTACTATTAAACATAGTTTCGCCCGAAATGTTCAACATCTGTGTTCCCCATGTCTCTTTAAAACCGATAGAAAGAGAAGGGTTGTACTTGGCGGCAGCCAGACTTACCTGTCTTTTCTGATAATCCACATCCAATTGGGAGATAGCATAATCGGGACGCACATTCAAGGCTGTTTCCGCTCCAACAAAGGCAGGCATAGGCAATATGGTAGAAATAGAATCCGTCAAATCCATTTCAGCCAGCGGTTCCAATCCCATCAGTACATTCATATTCTGCAAGGCGATCTGATAAGACTGATAGCTGCTGGAACGTTGCAATTCAGCCTCTTTCAAACGAGTCTGCATCTGAATGAGATCCGTCTTGCTGATATAGCCATCATCGTACTTATCTTGCAGCACTTTGGTCAACTGCTCAATAATCTGTACATACTGGCACATCGTTTCATACATTTCTTTTTGTGCGGCTGTTCCCCAATAACTGGCTTCAGCGGCATAGATAATATTATCCGTTGTCAAATCCACCGACTTATCCGCCATCTGAGTTTGTATTTGGGAAGCCTTATAATTGTGATAGATACTGCCACCGGCATAAATAGGTTGTGATACCCCTACTTCGGCACTGTATGAATCGTGCTCCATAGGAACAGCCATTCCGCCAAAATCCATCTCGTATTTGTTAATACGATACTGATAGCTTCCCGTTGCATCAACAGCCGGAAAGAAAGCGGTTTTTGCCGCTTTCATAGCCTTCTGCATAGCTGTACGTTGCGCCACACTCTGTTTTAAGGTTTGGCTATAATCCAGTACCTTTTGTTCAAAGGTAGAATAATCCACGACAGTCTGAGCCGAAAGTGTACCGGTCATACAAGCCATACTTATAATATAGATCATCTTAGTTTTCATTATCTGTCTGCTCTGATTTTAAAGAAAATACAATAAGTTACCGGAAGAACAAAAATGGTCAGTACCGTTGATACGAACAAACCACCCATAATGGTAGCCGCCATACCTGCAAACATGGCATCGCCCAACAATGGAAGCATACCCAGAATAGTAGTTCCGGAAGCCATGGTCACCGGAACGATACGTGTCTTGGTAGCCTCGACCACGGCAGGCACAGCACCCTTTCCATCCTTCAACTGAAGTCCGATTTCATCGACCAGCACAATGGCGTTCTTGATATTCATACCAATCAATCCCAACAGACCGAGGATGGCAAAGAAGTCCAATGACTTACCAAACAAAAGCAATCCCCATACCACACCAATAAACACCAGCGGCAACATAAGCATAATCAATACCGGCTTGCGGTAGTTGCTGGGGAAAAGAAACAGCAGAACCACATAAATCAACAGGAAGGTCAGCGGAATATTCTTCGCCAATGCAGCGTTACTCACATCCTGTGTTTCCTGCTCGCCGAAATATTTCATTTTATACCCTTCGGGCAACCGCATCTGCTCTTGTACGGCAGTGAGCACCTGTTTAAACGCAGCCATCGTATTGGCTCCACGTTTAGGTTCACATTGCATCATCATACAACGCTCGCGGTTAAAGCGGCGGACTACATTATAATCATAACCCAAAGCAAAATTATCGATCACCTGTTCCACTTTCACGGAATTTCCTTTCGTACTGAATACAGGCACACTTTTCACATCATTCAAGTTCATTTTTTCCACATCCTCATCTTTCAACAGAATAGGCAAGGAAACATCCCCCTCACGATATTCTCCCAAAGGCAAACCATTGGTAGCCGTACGGAATGAATTAGCAACCTGCTGACGGGTAATTCCCAAGCGTAAACCTTTCTGTTGAGAGAACATCGGTTTCCACACAGGCACCTTATCTCCCCAATTAGAACGGATATCCGTCACCATATCACACTGGCGGGCTATTTTCTTCGCCCTTTCAACCAATGCGGTCAATGTATCGGGATTCTCACCGATAAAACCGATCTCAATAGCAGCTTCAGGCACCGGAGACAAAGCAAAAAGTGCCGAACGGGTAATGATATTGGGAAAGTTCTGGGTCATGTGCTCATAAAACTGCTGTTCTACTTCGGCTGCATCTTCGGGGTCTTTAGTTTCCACCATCACATTAGCATAGTTAGACTTCGGTCCAAAAGAAGAACTTGCCAAATAGTAACGCAACGGAGTACCACCCAATGTCACCGAATATGATTTAACTTTCTCATGATTCTTCAAATAACCCTCCACCTTCATCACATCCTGATCTACCGCATGAATACTGAATCCCTCAGGGAATACCAGATCAGCACGAAAATAAGGCTTATTCATTTTCGGAAAAAAACTCTGAGGCATAACAGCCATAATAACCAAAGAAAGCACCAAAGTCACAAAGACGGTGGTCAATGTCACAAAACGGCGTTTAATCAGCAAGGTCAGAAACTTCTCGAATTTATGATAGAGTTTAGTATCATACGGATCTTTCATTGCACCGCCGGGAACAGCTTCTTTCAAAATAAAATTACCAAAAGTCGTAGTCTGGCATAAAGCCAGAATCCAACTCAATCCCAGTGACACAGCCAATACAACAAATAGCGGTTTCACAATCTCAGCCACGGATGCCGGTGCCAGATACAAAGGCAAGAAAGAGCAGATAGCAATAAAAGTAGCGCCCAGCAATGCCCACTGCGGCTTGATGGCCCCCTCTATCAATGACTGATAACGTGATTTTCCGCGCTTGATACCTATTTGCGCATTATCTGTCACCACAATGGCATTATCCACCAGCATACCCATGGCGATAATAAATGCCGCCAAAGAAGTACGGTTCAATCCTACTCCCCACATCAACATAATAAGCAAAGTACCACCTACTGAGAAAAGTAACGAACTACCTATCAGCATACCGGCACGCGATCCCATCACCACAAAGATAATCAGGATAACAATAACCAATGATTCTATCAAATTCAGGATAAAGCCATTATTCGCCTCATCGGCAATCTTATCCTCAGGATAAAGGGAGGCAAGTTCAATACCGATAGGCAACAATTGCTCTATTTCCGCCAACCTTTCGTCCACTGCTTTACCCACAGCTACCACATTATCCTTTGCTCCACTGGCCACACCTATACCAATAGCACGTTTACCATTGACCCGCATCAAGGTTGAAGGCGGATCATAGTATCCACGCTCCACTGTTGCAATATCCCCCAAACGGACTTCCCGTCCGTCCTTACTGATAATCAACTGATTTTCTATATCTTCCAGACTGGTATAAGTTCCTTCCGTACGCAAGCGCAACTGATAAATTTCTGTCGCTATATCTCCCGTATTCACCTGTATATTCTGCTTCTGCAAGATGCCCATAATTGAAGTGGGATCAATGCCCAGTGCCGAAAGTTTGGAGGTGGATATCTTGACATTGATCACTTCTGTCTGTTCCCCATACAACATCACTTTCTGCACTCCCTCAATCGGAGTCAACTGGGTACGGATACGCTGGGCCCAGTCACGCAAATCAGTATACGAGAATCCCTCATCAGCGGTCAAAGCATAATAAATGCCATACACATCACCAAAGTCATCATTCACTGTAATGGTAGACGCCCCACTGGGCAATTTGGGTTGTATATTCGCCACTTTACGACGTAATTCATCCCATTTCACAGGCATATAATCCGGATCAATCGTAGGCTGAAGTTCAATAGAAATCTTGGACAGTCCGAAATAAGATTCCGATTTAATCTGATATACATCTGTCATGGACTGAATTTCACGTTCAATCGGTTCCGTAATCAGTTTCTCCACTTCATGTGGGTTCGCTCCCGGATACTGGGTAACCAATACCGCAGTCTTTATCACAAAAGGCGCATCTTCTTTCTTAGGCAGCTTGAAGAAGGAGATTACTCCACCTATCAGCAAAATAGCCAAAAAGAAATAGATAACCTTCCGGTTCTCCAAAGAATATTTTGGAATATTCATGATATGCTTTCTCCTTTTTTATTCTGTTAATATTTTTACTTGCTGGCCATCCACAAGATAAGAGGCTCCGGCAGAAACGACCTGTTCACCCGCTTTCACATCTCCGGTAACAATCAAGTCATTACGTCCAACAATAGTACCCTTATCGTTGACTTTGCGTTGTTCCACTTTCTGTGTGGATGGATTATAAACAAATACTTTTTTACTATTCAATGTATTGTCAAACACTACAGCCGACAAAGGTACTGTAATCCCTTCTTTTACCACATCATTCTCAATATTGACAATAACACGACATGAGAACCCCACCGATACCTTGTATTTTTTCAAATCAAATTCCGGATCATCAATGTAAAGGAATACAGGAACTCCTGCCCCATCGGGAGAAGCCTCTACATACTCCTTTACTTTTGCTTGAAATAATTTTCCTTTATAGGCATCAAACTCTACGTAAATAGTAGAAGGAGAAGTTACATAAGAAATATTCGTTTCGGGGATAGTGAACTCCACTTGCAATTTAGCCGGATTAATCAAACACACTACTCCTTGTCCTGGTTGTACACGCTGATAGTTTTCAACGTATTTTTTTTGGATGAAACCATCAAATGGAGCGCGTAGCTTTGTGTCATTCAATGTGTTTTGCGCATCTTCAAATGCCGATTTGGCATTGGTATACGAAGCTTGGGTCGTTTCAAATTCTTGCATGGAAATGGCGTTCTTAGCCAATAGTTTCTCCGCGCGTTGCATCTGTGATGCCGCCTTTTGAAATGAAGCCCTCTTAGCGTCATAATCCAATTTGTAATCTGTCGGATCAATTTCGGCCACTACCTGTCCTTTCTTTACCCGCTGTCCTTCGAGTACATTCATTGCTACCAGCGGACCGGACATTTTAAAGGCCAAGTCACTGAACTGATCAGGCGACACAACACCTGAATACGATTTTTCGATCCTGCTTAACGAGGTCACTTCCGCCAATTTCACGGGACGGGGACCGCGTTCTTGTGCAGGTTGCTGTCCGCAAGAACAGAACACTGCTGCAATCATTGCCATGATAGACAAATTTTTACCTTTCATACTGTTAATCTTCACTATTAGTTTCCGCTGCAAAGTTCTCATAATTATTAAAGGCGTACAAGTGCTAACAGTAAGATATATTAGTCTATTTTTAAGCATTTTCTTTGTTATCTGCTTTAACTGTCCTATATTTGTGGTGCATAATCAAAATCTTCTTTATTTTTATGAAGTATATAGATGACATTAACCTATTTAAATCAAATAAGGATTTCGTTGCAGAAATTGACATGACAGGATCATTAGGCCGTATTTACCACTACCCGCAACGAATGGAAGGATGCTTGTTCCTTCTGTGCCTGCGAGGTGAATGTGACATAACGATCCATCTGTCTGAACACAAGATACAAAAGAACGACATTGTCACTATTTTGCCAGAAACCTTTGTACATGTCCACCGGCAAAGTCCCGACTGCCGTCTGTACCTGATAGGGTTCAACAAAGAGTTGCTGAATGGAATAAACCTCTTCAATTCCACCATGAACTATCTTTCAGCCCTGATTGACACGCCCATTATTCCTCTGCGTCCCGAAATAACCGAGTTGTTTCAAGACTATTTTATGTTGCTGATAAAAATGAAACGTATGGGAGCCAAGCCCAATAAAGACTTAATCAGCACCATGCTGCTCACTATATTGCATGGTGTAGGCAGCATTCATCAGAACACCAATGTAACCACACGTACTTTCAATCGTGGAGAAGAAATTGTAAAACGTCTGGTCCAATATATCATCAAACATTATACGAAAGAACGGAGTGTAGCTTTTTATGCCGATCTGCTTCATATATCCCCTCAGCACCTCAGCACTACTGTCAATAAGATTACGGGAAAAACTGTTACAGATATCATCGCCAAACTAGTGATAACAGATGCGGAAGCCAAACTAAAATCCACCGATCTTACTATTCAGGAGATAGCCTATTCACTTAATTTCCCAGATATCTCATTCTTTGGGAAATATTTTAAAAGATATACAGGAATGTCACCGAAACAGTATAGGGAAAACGGATAGTGAAAACAGACTCAGCCCACGTTAGTACGTGTAAGGTCATACATCAGTACGTATAAGCCTACATATACTAACGTATAAGCTTATACATACTAACAATGTAAAAACACATGTCCAAAGTCTCTTACACCATAAAAGTTATAAGTTTTTCGGCTTATAAATAGCGTTCCACCAAGTCGCATCGTCCTGCAACCATTTGGCAAACCAGGCAAAGATTGTATTCTGCCACTGGATCCTCTTGCCATAGTCTACAATATGATGATCTTGCCCCGTTACCGCCACAAAAGCTGTTTCGCGTCCCAGCAATTTCAGTGCTGTAAACATCTGAATACTCTCTCCCACCGGTACATTCACATCCGCATCACCATGCAGGAACAGCAAAGGCGTATGTATCTTGTCCGCATTGAACAACGGGCTTTGTTTTACAAAAAGATCAGGATTGCTCCACGGATAACTATCCGCCATGGAAACTTCACTATACGAATATCCCCAATATCCTTCCCCCCAATAACTGGTATGGTCACTGATACCGGCATGAGAGATGGCCGCTGCAAAAATATCGGTCTGTGTTTGCAGGTATTGTGTCATAAAGCCGCCATAGGACGCACCTATACAGCCTATTTTCTTGTCATTGACAAAAGCATGTTCTTTACAAAACAGCTTTGTACCTTCTATAATATCCTGTGCCACCCCTTCCCCGGCTGTATTGACGTGGCGGGCAGAGAATTCCTGTCCGAAACCGGTAGCACCGCTAGGTTCTATCACATACACCACATAGCCCAATGCCGCGTATGCATGATGCGGATAACGGCTTTCAAAATTACGGCTGACCGGACTGCACCCACCATAATAATTCACAATCATAGGATATTTCCGGTTAGCGTCAAAATGAGGCGGCAGGTAATAACGGCCGTAAATGGTATCACCACGCGAATTGGTAAAACTCCAAGCCTTGCATTCGCCCAGCTCCACATCTTTCAAGATGTCCTTACTTAAGTCTTCCAACAAAGATGATTTCATCTTTTTGGTATTCATGGTGTACAAACGGTCGGAATTTGAGGCGCTCTGTCCATAATAGGCCATAACCGGAGCATTTTGCGCCAATGAGAATGAATTGACCAAATCTTCTGAAACCTCCAGTTGCAGAATTTTCCCATCAGCGGGATTCATCCGGTACAAACTGTAACAGTCACGGTTCTCGGCCGTGAAATATATTTGCCCGTCGGCCTTATTCCACACGGCACGCTGTACGCTGGGATTAAAATCTTTCGTCAGCGGAGTGACCCTCTTATCAGCTATATTCAGCAAATAAAGCTGACCGTCCGTCATACTCGGAGTCTGCCCCTCCTTTACATTTTTCCCTATTCCACCCAGCGATTCAGGCGAGCCGGATACCAATACCTGCGTTCCGTCAGGTGAAAAACGGGCTCCACTGATAAAACCATCTTTATCTATCAGCAGTTCCGCCTGTAAAGTCTGCATATCCAACCGATATAGTGAGAATAAAGTAGTAGGACGCTTGGTCAGACGGCTCTGACTGGTCATCATCAAAAGATACCGGCCGTCATTGGAAATATCGGCAGCCCAGACATTGTGATAACCGAAAGTCAGTGGCTGCAACAAACCGGTCTTCAAATCATATTTAGCCAGATAAGAACGGTTACGCCATCCCGGCTGGCGGTCATCCGGCTCCAGTACCTCATAAATTTCTTTACGTTCTTTCGGTCCTTCCTGGGTCATGATGAAAAGCAGGTAGTCTTCCGTAGGTGCGAACTGGAAATACCCGTCAGGTAATTTATTCACCAGCACGGCCTCCACTCCGGTAAGTGGATCCACAACTATCAGCTGCCTGCCATCCACTCCTGTACGGGTATAATAATAACGGTTAGAACGAGGCATCCATTGCATATTCTCAGTACGCTCCGCCAAAACCTTACCGCTGGCAAGTTCAGTAATACGCGTACTGCCGGCCGACCGGCCACCTACACAAGTCGTACGATAATTAGTAATCAGATATCTGCCATCAGGAGAAAGTCCTACTCCGGCAAAACGAGTTCCATGCAACACATCCGCCAAAGTATATAGCTTTTTGTTATCTTGCTTAAGTGAAATGCTTCCCTCTTGATCCGTATCCACACTCACTTTCAAGGAATCTGTTTTCCCTGTTTCAGAAAGATATTTAACAACTACAGAATGGGTGGCCGGCTCCAAAGCGAGTTCAGTCCCTTCCTGCTTTTTCCCATCTACATAAAGTTGGTATTTTTTCAGACCGTCAATCTTCAACTTGGCCGTAGCATAACGAGTATTCTCCAACACAAAGCCCACCATGTGCAAGGCATATCCCGAGTCACTTCCCGGCAAAACTCCGCCTGTAAATAAAGTTCCCTGCTGCAATACGTCCACAGAAAGATGAGTATCTAACAAACGTCCGGATACAAAAGTCTTTGAATTCACATCCACGCTGTCCACCTGAAAAGGGGCCTGTACAACGTAGGGGCCGGCATAACGGAAAGTAGTAATGTCAATCGTTTCAGCACCTGCCATCACAGCCCAGGCAAATGCACAAGACAATAAGATTTGTTTCTTCATATTTCTAACAATTTGTGTTACACAAAGATACGAAATATAAAAGAAACAAAAACCTTTTTCTACGAATTTCAATGCTTCCTACAACATATTATTTCACCTCTCCCGGCAGATAGCGCAACTGCAAATACTGTTCTCCCGGTTTCAGATACCCCCCTTCGAACATTTCTTTCCTGATCCGGTAAACTGCCACCCTTTTCAATAAGTAATTTTCTACCTTCATCGGCTGCTTTTTACACCAAGAAAGCACTTTCAAACTTCCATCGGCATGAACATCCGCATAGACTTTTACCGTTCTTATCGGAGTCCCGTCCGCTATCTTACGTCCTCTTTTATAATCCACCCACAAAATAGCTTTCGCTTTTTCCCCCTCACATGTCCCAGCATACTTATCCGTTTCGGATACGGTGGAAGGTGAAGAAGTTCCCTTACAACCTACAACCGCACATAAAATCAAAAGATATAAAATATAGCCCCCTCGTATTTTCATATCAATCGGATTAGTCTTTTATCTCTTCTATAGGAGTAATATCCTCTATTTCAGGCATACCCGGTTCTTTCTTCTGACGGAAGCGGATGATGTTTATCAAATCGGACAGTCCGTATACAATGCTGCTCACTCCCAGAATGATGAATGGAACAGCCGCCGCCGTAAATGGATTAAATAATACCACAATACCTGCAATCAGCACCAACACAGGTATCACAAAGAAACCTCCCGGTACCACCGTCCAACTACGCGCAGCAGACAAATTCACAATCTGACTGATTCCCGCCAGTACCAAAACAGCACCCAGCACATACATCAGAATACCGACAAAAAATGCCGGCATAATCATCAACCATAATCCGAACAAAAGGCTACCAAGCCCGGCAATAGGGAAACTGCTGCCATCCTGCTTGCCACGAATCAAATACCCAAATACAGAAAAGAGTCCCGGTACTAGAAACAGGACACCGATTGTAATAACCAGATAAAGAATGGCAGCTTCAGGCCATGCCACCAGCAACACACCGATGACCAATGCACAGATACATCTGATTATAGAATAATTCATTGTTTTCATATTCAATCATGTCTAATTGGTTAATGAAGCGAATATACTGATTATTTCTGAGAAGAAAGATGCAAAATGGATATTAATTTTTCAGACAGAAGAACAAAAGAAGAAAGCCGGAACAGATTTTCCTGTCATAAGCTTAGAACTACATTCTATTGTTCTATAGACTTTAGCAAACAGAATATTCTACCGACTATTCCAATATGTTCTTTCGTACCCATGCCTGAAGATCATCCTTTTATCATATGGCAAATCACTCTATCTGTTCTGTTTCAGGCAGACTTTGTTCATTCTCGTCCTCATCGATCAAAATAGCCCAAAAAAGCCACCATAACAGCAATCCTGCCAACAACACGGCACCTATCCTTATCCAAAGTTTACGTTTCATACACTTCATTTTAATGATTTATTAACTGATGTATTAAAACCATTCCGCCACCCGAAATGTTCATTTATAAAACCAATTTAAAGTAATAAGATTATGAATAATGGAAAATTCTTTGCCGGACTGGCACTAGGAGCGCTGGTCGGCAGTGCATTAAGTTGTTTTGCGCACAGCAACAGAGGCCGCAAATTGAGAAGAGACGTGTATGATGCCATTCAGGACTTACAAGAAGATGCAAAAGACCTGGCTCATCATGCAAAACATAAAGCAGAACAAGTAAGCAGTGAAGTAGCCGGAAAAGTAGGTGAGAAAGTGGAAGAAGTGAAAGGGAAAATACACGAGGCTGCAAATAAATAAAAAAAAAGTAAGTTTTTCTTTGGAGTTTAAAACAAAACGCTTACATTTGCCCCAAAATAAAAACAGATTTTATGAATAGAATCATGGTAAATACATATTGGTGGCGTTTCTTACAACTAAACAAGTCGTAAGGGAACCAGACCATGTATATATACCTGACATTCTAATAAGGATATTCAAACTGAAGGCCTGTCGTACTTACGACAGGTCTTTTTTCGTTAGTGCAATTAACAATCAAAATTTAATATAGAACGACAATGAAAACTTATCAGGTAAACAAAGAAGGTTATTATGGCGAATTTGGCGGGGCCTATATTCCCGAAATCCTTCATCGCTGTGTGGAAGAGTTAAAAAATGCCTATTCCAAAGTATTGGAAAGTGAAGGATTCAAAAAAGAATTCCACCAGTTACTACACGACTATGTGGGACGCCCTTCACCTCTATACCTGGCAAACCGGCTAAGCGAACAATACGGCTGTAAAATCTACCTGAAACGTGAAGATTTGAACCACACCGGAGCACACAAAATCAACAATGCCATCGGCCAGGTGTTACTGGCAAAACGTATGGGGAAAAAACGTATCATTGCAGAAACCGGAGCTGGACAGCATGGTGTGGCCACCGCCACGGTATGCGCTTTGATGAACATGCAATGCATTGTTTACATGGGCAAGACCGATGTAGAACGCCAGCATATCAATGTAGAAAAGATGAAAATGCTGGGAGCCGAAGTCCGCCCGGTCACTTCCGGCAACATGACACTGAAAGATGCTACAAACGAAGCCATCCGCGATTGGTGTTGCCACCCTGCAGATACTTACTATGTCATCGGCTCTACCGTAGGCCCTCATCCCTACCCTGATATGGTGGCACGTCTGCAATCCGTTATCAGCGAAGAAATCAAAAAGCAGCTGAAAGAACAGGAAGGAAGGGAATATCCCGATTACTTGATGGCTTGTGTAGGAGGAGGAAGCAATGCGGCAGGAACCATTTATCACTATATAGATGATGAACGTGTGCAGATTGTCCTGGCCGAAGCAGGAGGCAAAGGCATAGACACCGGTTTCTCGGCCGCTACCATCCAACTGGGGAAAATGGGAATTATCCACGGAGCAAAGACCTTGGTTATCCAAAACGAGGACGGACAAATAGAGGAACCTTACTCCATCTCTGCCGGTCTGGATTATCCGGGCATAGGCCCCATGCATGCCAATCTAGCCAAACAGCAACGCGCTTTGGTACTCGCCATAAACGATGATGAAGCCATCCGTGCCGCATTTGAACTGACCCGGCTGGAAGGTATTATTCCTGCATTGGAATCGGCTCATGCATTGGGAGCACTGGACAAAATGAGATTCAAGCCAACGGATATAGTGGTTCTCACCGTATCAGGACGCGGAGATAAGGATATTGAAACCTACTTGAAAGAATCCAGCACAAGGGCCTCCCTGCAATAACACATAGAAACCCACGAGAGTAAAAATCTTATACGGACAACTATAAACAGAAAAGAAACAATGAAAACTTTTACCTATACCACCCGATACAAAACCATACTGGGTGACCTACATACACCGGTCAGTACTTATCTGAAAGTACGCGACATTTTCCCACAGAGTGCGCTGATGGAAAGTTCCGACTATCATGGAAGTGAGAACAACCGTTCTTTCATCGGACTGAATCCTGTAGCCAGCATCGGAATCAACCATGGCATAGCCACTGCCACCTACCCTGACGGCAGCATGGAAGAACATCCCATCACCGAACATTTCCGGGCAGACCATGCGATCTCCGATTTTCTGAATCGTTTCAAGGTAAGCGGAGAATACAACAACTACTGCGGACTGTATGGTTATACCACATTCAATGCCGTACGCTACTTCGAACATATCAATGTAAAAGACAGCCGTGACCCTAAGAACGATGCTCCGGATATGTTGTATATCTTATATAAATACCTGATCGTCTTCAATGACTTCCGCAACGAAATGTTATTACTGGAAATGTTGCAGGACGGTGAGGACAGCCATCTGGATTATGTGGAAAAAGCAATCCACAACCGTAACTATACCACTTACGACTTCCGTGCCGTGGGCGAAACTACCAGCACCCTGACCGATGAAGAGCATAAGGCGAACATCCGCAAAGGCATTGCCCACTGTATGCGCGGTGATGTTTTCCAAATCGTCCTTTCACGCCGTTTTATCCAACGTTACGAAGGAGATGATTTCAAACTTTACCGTGCTTTACGCAGCATCAACCCGTCCCCCTACTTATTTTACTTCGATTTCGGGGGCTTCCGTATTTTCGGTTCCTCTCCCGAGACCCACTGTAAAATAGAAAACGGACGTGCCACCATCGACCCTATCGCCGGAACCACCCGCCGCAACGGAGACAAGAAAATAGATGCTGAACTCACCGCCAACCTATTGGCTGATCCCAAAGAAAATGCAGAACACGTAATGCTGGTAGATCTGGCACGCAATGACTTGAGCCGCAATTGTCACGATGTACAAGTAGAATTTTACAAAGAAGCTCAATATTACAGCCACGTCATTCATCTGGTAAGCCGGGTCAGTGGCGAACTGAACCCCAAAGCCAATCCCATCAAAGCATTTATTGATACTTTCCCGGCCGGAACTCTGAGTGGCGCTCCGAAGGTAAAAGCCATGCAACTGATCAGCGAATACGAACCTCACAGCCGTGGAGCCTATGGAGGTTGCATCGGATTTATCGGGCTGAACGGCACATTGAACCAAGCTATTACCATTCGTACATTCGTCAGCCGCAACAACGAACTATGGTTTCAAGCCGGTGGCGGCATCGTAGCTAAGAGCAATGAAGAGTACGAGTTACAAGAAGTAAACAACAAACTGGGAGCACTTAAAAAAGCAATCATCCTGGCAGAACAAATGTAAAAACGAATCATCATGAAAACAGTAATTATAGACAACTATGACTCATTTACCTACAACTTGAGTCATTTGGTAAAAGAACTGGGAGCCGAAGTTACCGTATTACGTAACGATGCTTTCCAACTGGAAGAATTGGAAAAATTCGATAAAATCATTCTTTCACCCGGTCCCGGTATTCCATCAGAAGCAGGCCTGCTGCTCGAAGTAATTAAAAGATATGCCGGCAAGAAACCGATTCTGGGTGTATGCTTGGGAGAACAGGCCATAGGAGAAGCTTTTGGCGGCAAACTGACCAATCTGAGCGAAGTATTTCATGGCGTACAGACCCCCATCTCAATTAAAAAGAATCAATTAAAAGACAAAGGAGAGAAAACCGATTACATTTTCAACGGACTGCCGGATGAAGTGCCGGTAGGACGTTATCACTCATGGGTGGTAGATACGGACGGTTTCCCTGAGTGCCTTGAAATAACCGCAGTAAGCCGGGAAGGTCTCGTTATGGCATTGAAACATAAAGAATACGATATCCACGGCATCCAGTTTCATCCCGAATCCGTACTAACCCCCGATGGTAAAACCATGATAGCCAACTTTCTAAACGCATAAACCAAACCGTACATAATAAATATGAAAGCTATATTATCCCGCCTCTTCAATCACGAGGAACTGACCCGAAAAGAAGCAAAGAATTTGCTGCTCAACATAACCCGGGGAATGTATAACGACGCACAGATAGCCGCTCTGCTGACCGTTTTCCAAATGCGCGGCATCAAAGTAGAAGAATTGATAGGTTTCCGTGAAGCATTGCTCACCACCCGCATACCTATAGACTTTTCCGCTTACACCCCTATTGATATTGTAGGTACAGGCGGTGATGGAAAAAATACCTTCAACATCTCTACTTGCGCCTGCTTCATTGTAGCGGGAGCCGGATATCATGTTGCCAAACATGGCAACTATGGCGCGACTTCCGTCAGCGGAGCCAGCAATGTCATCGAACAACACGGCGTAAAATTCACTAATAATCCGGATAAGCTGACCCGTTCTATGGAAGAATGTGGAATGGTCTATATGCATGCCCAGTTGTTCAATCCTGCCATGAAAAGTGTAGGCCCTGTCCGCAAAGCACTGCAAGTACGTACCATATTCAACCTGCTAGGTCCGCTGGTTAATCCATGTCTTCCGGCTTACCAACTTCTAGGGGTCGCCGATCTGCCGCAAATGCGCCTTTACACCAACGTATTCCAGAAACTAGGCATTGGCTTTGCCGTAGTAAACAACCTGGACGGTTACGACGAAATCTCACTGACCGATGAATTCAAAGTGATGACCAATCGCTACGAAACCATCTACAAGCCATCTGAACTAGGTTTCTCCCTTGCCAGACAAGAAGAGCTTTATGGTGGGAACACTCCCGAAGAAGCGTCAAAAATCTTCAATAACGTACTGGAGAACAAAGCCACCAAAGCCCAGACAGACTGTGTGCTGATTAATGCTTCTTTTGCCATACAAGCCATGGAACCGGCCAAACCGATAGAAGAATGCGTGGCCATCGCCCGTGAATCATTGGAAAGCGGAAAAGCATTGAATACATTGAAAAAATTTGTGGAACTGAACAGTTGATTACACACCCAGTATTCCACTACCAAACGCCTCATACAATGACAGATATATTAACAGAAATCATCGCCTGCAAGCAGATCGAGATCGAACTGCAAAAGGCTGCCATCAGCAAAGAAATGCTGATAAACAATTGTAACGAACCCATGCCACGTATCAGTATGCGTGCCAGTCTTGCCTCTTCTCCTTACGGCATCATCTCCGAGTTCAAGCGTCGCTCCCCCTCCAAAGGATGGATAAAAGAAGACGCACAGGCAGATACTATTCCTCCCGCTTACGAGGCGGCCGGAGCCTCCGCACTTTCCATCCTCACCGATGAAAAATACTTCGGCGGCACTCTGAAAGATATCCGTTCGGCACGCCCCCACGTGCAACTTCCCATTCTAAGGAAAGATTTCATTATAGATGAATACCAACTTTATCAGGCACGCATCGTAGGAGCGGACGCTATCCTTCTTATAGCCGCCGCTTTGAAGAAAGAGCAATGCAAAGCCCTGGCGTCAAAGCTCATGAACTGGAACTGGAAATCCTATTGGAAATACATAACGAGCAAGAACTGGAGTATGTAAACGAGAACATCGACATGGTAGGCGTAAACAACCGTAATCTGGGCACTTTTCCACACCGATGTGGAGAACTCTTTCCGTCTGGCGGAAAAACTACCCAAAGAAATGCTCCTGGGTCTCTGAAAGCGGTATCTCCAGCCCCGAAACGGTAAAACAACTTCGAGCTGCCGGTTCCGTGGTTTCCTGATAGGGGAAAACTTTATGAAAACACCCGAGCCGGGAGAAGCTTTAAAAGAATTTATAACCAACTAGAAGTATGTTAATATTCACCACAGATTACACAGATTATTAAATCGAAGGTTAATCTGTGTAATCCGTGTAATCTGTGGTGAATAAAGAAAACAGCAACCATGATTGTCAAAGTATGCGGTATGCGCGAGCCCGAAAACATACGCGCCATAGAGCAAGCCGGAGCAGACTGGATGGGATTCATTTTCTTTCCCCATTCCGCCCGTTACGTGACGCATTGTCCGGAATACCTGCCGGAACAATGCCGCCGAGTCGGGGTCTTTGTCAACGAGAGCACCGAGAATATCTTGCTGAAAGCACAGGAATTCGGCCTGCACTATATCCAACTGCATGGCAGAGAGACACCGGAACAATGCCGCAAATTAAAAACCGCCGGATTAGGAATCGTTAAGGTGTTTTCCATTGCACGGGAAAGTGACCTGCGGCCCGTCGGCTGTTATGAGGGCATTTGCGATTACTTTCTTTTCGACACTGCCTGTTCCGGATATGGCGGTTCCGGCAAAACCTTCCACTGGGATATCCTGCAAGCCTATCAGGCAAAGACTCCTTTCCTGCTGAGTGGCGGCCTCCGTCCCGGCAGCCTTTCCTCTCTGTTGCAGTTCAAACATGAACAGTGGGCGGGTATCGACCTGAACAGCGGTTTCGAGACTGCTCCGGGGTTGAAAGACTCCGCCGCCGTCCATACATTTATAAACCAATTAAAACAAAAAATACAATGAACAGAATCAACCAATTATTCAGTATCCAAGCAAAAAGATATCCTCTCTATTTATTTTTGCGCAGGCTTTCCTACTTTAGAAGGTACGGCAAGCACCATCAAAGTCCTTGGAGAAAAAAGGGATTAACATGATTGAAATCGGTATTCCATTCAGCGACCCGATGGCCGACGGACTCGGTTATACAACACGCCGCCACCCGCGCCTTGAAGAACGGTATGACACTGAAGCTGCTTTTCGACCAACTGAAAGAGATCCGCAAAGAGGTACAGATTCCGCTGGTGCTGATGGGATACCTCAATCCGATTATGCAATATGGCTTTGAGAATTTCTGCCGCACCTGCCGGGAGACCGGAATCGACGGAGTGATTATTCCCGACTTGCCTTTCAAAGATTATATGGAAGAGTATCGTTCCATAGCCGAGAAACAGGGAGTGAAAATCATTATGCTCATTACTCCGGAAACCAGTGAAGAGCGTATCCGCCTGATTGATGAACACACCGACGGCTTTATCTATATGGTGTCTTCCGCCGCTATCACCGGTGCTCAAAAAGATTTCAACGCACAGAAACAAGCCTATTTCCAACGTATCGCCGACATGAATTTACGCAATCCCCGTATGATAGGTTTCGGAATTTCCAATAAACAAACCTTCGAGGCTGCATCTGCTCATGCCGCAGGAGCTATCATCGGCAGTAAATTCGTGACCTTATTGGACGAGGAAAACGGAAATGCGGAAAAAGCGGCGGACAAGCTGCTGGAAGCTTTGAAAAACTAATCTTCCACAACCCGTAAACGCAGACGCAGACGCAGCAGACGCAGGCCCTTTTTTCTCACACACGTGCGCGTACATTGTATATGTAAATGTGTATCTATTTTTAATAACCTGTTTTAACTGTCATCAGAGAGGGAGGTCAAAACGAAGATGAACGCTCTGAAAAAGATACAGATTGTAACTGAACAACATAAAAAAGTTGTATCCTTATTCAAATGTAGAGTGAATACGACTCTTTTATTGTCGGTTGAAAGTACAAGTTTCAGATTCAAAGTTCATTTTCTCTAAAATAGGGTCTTCCACCTTACGGTAGTTTATTCTATTTCCCCACCTTGTATTATACGCGCACGTGTGTGAGAAAAAAGGGCCTGCGTCTGCTGCGTCTGCATCTGCGTTTACGGCATTCACTCATAATGCCCTCCTCTTCAAAGCTCACCTGAAAGGCCAGTACGATGAAGGTGAAAGATACAGTACCTTGCAGGCATAAGATTATATATCTTACAAGCATAAGATATATAATCTTACACGTAATCTTTCCATATCTTCCACCCACCCTATCCGGGAAAACCAGCCTCGGTCCATAGAGAAAACATTTTGTTATTTTTCCCTCTTATTTTTGTCATACTTATACATAATTACTATCTTTGTGCCAAAATTAAACAAGAGAAGCGCATGATACAGAGTGAATATCCTTCCGTTTTGCTAATATACACAGGCGGTACGATCGGCATGATTGAAAATCCTGAGACAGGTGCACTAGAAGCCTTTAATTTCGACCAGTTACAAGACAATGTTCCCGAATTGAAGCGGTTCAACTATCGCATCTCCTCTTACCAATTCAATCCCCCCATTGACTCTTCGGATATGGAACCTGCCTTGTGGGCCAAGTTAGTCAAGATCATCAAATACAATTATGATAATTTTGACGGGTTCGTCATTCTGCACGGTACAGACACCATGGCATACACCGCTTCAGCGCTCAGCTTCATGCTGGAAAACCTGAGCAAGCCGGTTATCCTGACTGGCAGCCAGCTGCCCATCGGCATGTTGCGCACCGATGGAAAGGAAAATCTGATCACTTCCATAGAAATAGCCGCTGCCAAACATCCGAACGGCACTGCTATTGTACCCGAAGTATGCATCTTCTTCGAAAACCATCTGTTGCGCGGAAACCGTACCACAAAAATAAATGCGGAGAATTTCAATGCGTTCCGTTCATACAATTTCCCTTCGCTGGCGACAGCAGGCATCCACATAAAATATGAATATGACCGTATTCACAAAGCCGATCCCAATCTGCCATTAAAACCACACTATCTTTATGATACCAATGTAATTATACTGACCCTTTTCCCGGGCATCCAGGAAAACATGATCAGCAATATCCTGCATACACCGGGATTACGCGCAGTGGTATTAAAAACCTACGGTTCGGGCAACGCTCCGCAAAAGCCATGGTTCATCGAACTTCTAAGGGATGCCACTTCACGGGGAATCATCATTGTCAACATCTCCCAATGCTCTACCGGAACAGTGGAAATGGGAAGATATGAAACCGGACTCCATCTGCTGGACGCAGGGGTCATCAGCGGCTACGACAGTACGGTGGAATCCGTTCTAACCAAACTGATGTTCCTTTTGGGACACGGAAAAAGTGAAAGAGAAATACGTTACCAAATGAGTATTCCAGTAGCCGGAGAGTTTACGAAATCATAATTTATTGCGTTCCAATTATTATCCGGCGGGATGATTACAGAATCATTAAAATGGTGTAATCTACGATGAAAACTTAACGATTTTATAACATGTAATCTTTTTGTAATATTTGTTTCATCAAATAGTAATAAAAATGCTCCATCTTTGCAATGCTGATCAGAAAAGATTAGTTTTGTAGTATTAAAAAGATGGATATATGAACGATTACCGCATTTTAGTAGTTGACGATGAAGAAGATCTATGCGAGATTCTTAAATTCAATTTAGAAAACGAAGGGTATTTTGTGGATACAGCAAACTCCGCCGAAGAAGCCCTGAAGATGGAACTGACCCAATACGACTTACTGTTGCTGGATGTGATGATGGGAGAAATTTCAGGATTCAAAATGGCGAACATGCTGAAAAAGAATAAAGCTACCGCTTCTATTCCCATTATATTCATCACTGCTAAAGATACTGAAAACGATACTGTGACAGGATTCAACCTGGGAGCCGACGACTATATCTCGAAGCCATTTTCACTGCGCGAAGTTATAGCACGCGTCAAGGCTGTCCTTCGACGTACCAGTCCCACACAGGGAAAAGAAGTGCAGGAACAATTGCAATACAAAGGGCTTTTAGTCGACATCACCAAGAAGAAAGTCAGCATAGACGGTATAGAAATTTCCCTGACAAAAAAAGAATTCGAAATCCTGTTGCTGTTGTTACAAAACAAAGGCCGCGTATTCTCACGCGAAGATATTCTGGCTAAAGTATGGCAAGAGGAAGTCTATGTGCTGGACCGTACCATTGACGTCAACATTACTCGCCTGCGTAAGAAAATAGGCGAATACGGAAAATGCATCGTCACCCGCCTAGGATACGGATACTGTTTTGAATGCGAATAACCTAACCTGTACCTTTCCATGACTATTGAATTATCCAGCCACGTCCTGTCATTCAACAAGAAACTATTCTTGTCGGTAATCTCCTTATTCATAGCATTCGCCATCTGTTTCATGGCATTCCAATATCGCAGGGAGAAGGAATACAAAATAGAGCTGCTGAACACACAACTCCAGAATTACAACGACCGCCTGAATGATTTTCTCCGTGGCAGGGATACGCTGAATATTCAACAATTGGACGACTATGTATGCGAACACACCTTTGAAGATCTACGTGTGACACTGATCAACAAGAATGGTACTGTAATTTATGACAATCTGGAAAAAGATCCCAGCCACTTCGAGAACCACCATAACCGTCAGGAAATAAAAGAAGCCATCACTTATGGCAGCGGCTATTCCATTAACAGACAATCGGAAAGCCTGGGCGGTGAATTTTTCTATTCGGCCAAGTATTATCCTAACCTGGACTATATCATTCGTTCGGCCCTTCCCTATAATGTCAGTCTGATGAGACACTTGAAAGCAGACTCCCATTATGTATGGTTTACACTGATAATCAGCCTGATATTAATAATTATATTCTACCGGTTCACACATAAATTGGGAATGTCTATCACCAAATTGCAACAATTCGCCATGAAAGCCGACCGCAATGAACCGATAGACACTGATATGCAGGATACCTTTCCCAAAAACGAACTGGGCGAGATATCCCAACATATCATCCAAATTTACAAACGTCTGCATCAGGCAAAAGAAGATTTATATATCGAACGCGAGAAACTGATCACCCATCTCCAAATCTCGCACGAAGGTTTAGGCGTATTCAACCACCGCAAAGAAGAGATTCTGGTAAATAACCTGTTCACACAATATGCCAACCTTATCTCAGACAAAAATCTGAGTTCTACGGAAGAAATCTTCTCCATCCCCGAATTGCAGCCCATCACCCGTTTCATTACAAAAAACAAGGAACGCAGTATCGGCAAAGGAGAGAAACGGATGTCATTAAACATAGACAAAAACGGACGTATCTTTGCCGTGGAGTGCATTATCTTTCAAGATGACAGCTTTGAAATCTCCATCAATGACATCACTCAGGAAAAGGAGCAAGCACTTCTGAAAAAACAGCTGACACAGAACATTGCCCACGAATTGAAAACCCCTGTAAGCAGCATACAGGGATATCTGGAAACCATAGTAAACAACCCTACCCTGCCCCGTGAGAAAATCAATGCTTTTTTGGAGAGAAGCTATGCACAAAGTAACCGGCTGGCACATCTGTTACGGGATATCTCCGTACTTACCCGCATGGAAGAAGCTCCGAACATGATCGAGACAGAACCGGTAAACCTCACCACCATGATGCGGAATATCCTGAACGAAGTAACTTTGGAACTGGAAGAAAAGCAGATCACTGCCCACAATATGCTGCCTGAAAGACTGACCGTACAAGGCAATTCTTCCCTGCTATATTCCATCTTCCGGAATCTGACGGACAACGCCATTGCATACGCAGGAAGTCATATTTCCGTAACCATCCGCTGTTTCCGTGAAGACGAACGTTTTTACTATTTCAGTTTCTCGGACACAGGCGTAGGAGTAGATCCCGAACATCTAAGCCGTTTGTTCGAGCGTTTCTACCGGGTGGACAAAGGACGTTCACGCAAACTGGGCGGCACAGGCCTGGGACTGGCCATTGTGAAAAACGCTGTCATTCTGCATGGAGGAACCATTTTCGCCAAGAACACCCCCGGTGGAGGTCTGGAATTCATATTTACACTGAGTAAAGAATGAGAAGATGACAAGCACCTGTTTCTAAATTTTCTTCAAAATTTAAACAGGCTCTAAAAAATAAAGAAAGATAATTGTTTTCTTAAATATAAACTGTATCTTTGCGGTGCATCGGTTCATTTATCTCCCCTCCGAGGTGAATGATTAAAAGGGAATCAAGGTGAGAATCCTGAACAGTCCCGCTGCTGTATGTTTCACTAAACGCATAAGCAAAATGCCAATAACCACTGGGATAATTTCCGGGAAGGTGCTTATAGCGGAAACGAGTCAGAAGACCTGCCTGTGCATTTATCAAATCTGAAGCTTTCGAGGAAAGAGCTTGGAACACTGAACGTAAGGGATGCCTTTAATCACATCCGCTATTTTCTCCGTTTCACTGTCCGGAAAAGAGTATCAGGTAAAAAGAACATTTATTTTAAAGTAAACTCTGCCAAGTTTATTTGGAATGCTCAGCCGAAGTGATTCGCCTGAGCATTATTTTATAATCCAAGTCAATACAAAATCGGGATGAGTGACATAACGGACCCGGTAACGTCCCTGCCGGCCTGTACGATATTCGCATGCCTCGAACTCCCCTTCTTCCGACAGGCTGAAAGGAAAAATACGAAGATGACGAATGAAATCCACCTCCTCTACTCCCATCAGTTTGAACAGTGCCTCCTTGGCCGACCAATGGAGCAACAAAGCATAAACTTCATCTCCTTCCATCATTGTGGACTCTTCATCGGAACGAATAAAACGGGAAACTACTTTCCGCACTCTGGTTCCATACTGCTCTATATCCATTCCCACCTCACAGGAAGAATGAAGCGCCACCGCTACATAACCGCGAGTATGCGAGATGCTGATATACCGGCTTCCATCCTTTAGATAAGGCCTTCCCGAAGAGTAATAAGCTATCTCCTTTTCTTCTCCACACAAAGCCTTCAGCAGCACACGTACCGACAACCATTCATGCTTCCGTCTTTCGGAAAAAACAGCCAGTTTCTCCCTATACCAGTCTTTATGCTCCAACGATGCCAGCAGTTGTTCCGTTGTTTCATCAGACTTCCATATTCCAAGCAGAAATTCCCCTTCGCTATAAGTACGGTATAAAGGCATGATAAAATCTATTTCTTTCCTTCTTCCATTTCCATGGAGTGGGAAGGGTCAATGATAACTTTTACTTTCAAAATGCGGCGCGTATTCATTTCAAGTACCTCAAAATGATAATTCCCGTAATCCAACCGCTCGTGCAATACAGGAAACTCCCCTTTTATTTCCAGCAACAAACCGGCCAAAGTGTCCGCATCTCCTTCCACTTTCTCGAAAAGAGCGGGATCAGCTTTCATAATTTTATAAAAATCGGACAGTAAGGTTTTTGCCTCGAATATATAGGTACGGTCATTCAGTTTCACATACGTACGCTCTTCATCATCGTATTCATCATTAATCTCTCCCACAATCTCCTCGATGATATCCTCCATTGTAACAATACCCGAAGTACCTCCAAACTCATCGACAACGATGGCAATATGGATCTTGTTTGCCTGAAAATCACGCAAAAGGTCATCAATCATCTTTGTTTCAGGCACAAAGTAAGCGGGACGGACCAATGTTTGCCAACGAAAGTTGTCGCCTTTGCCCAAATGAGGAAGCAAATCCTTTATGTAAAGAATCCCCTTTATATTATCCCGCGATTCGGCATATACCGGAATACGGGAATAGGCATTTTCCACGATGCATTTCAACACTTCGGAATAAGGGGTATTGATTTCCAAGTCCACCATATCCAGCCGGGAAGTCATCACTTCCTTGGCCGTTTCCTCACCAAAACGGATAATACCTTCTAGAATATTGCTTTCCTCTGAAATCTCACTCTTGTCCGTCAATTCCAAAGCCTGTGAAAGCTCGTCGACAGAAATATTATAATTCCTTTTTGCCACACATCTGTTCACCAAAAAGGAAGAACGGACCAGCAATGCCGACAAAGGTGAAAAGAATTTCTTTAAAAAAGAAATGGCAGGAGCTGCCTTACGGCAAAACTTCAACGTGTTCTGTGCCGAATAAATTTTAGGCATGATTTCACCGAAAAGCAATAGCAGAAAAGTAAGGACAACCGTTATTAGCAGGAATTCCAGAATCACGGAATTTCCAAAGTGTATGGTGCTGGCAAAAAAATAATTGCACAGCATGATAATGGTTACATTGACAAAATTATTAGAGATAAGAATAGTCGCTAACAAGCGTTCGGAATCATTCAGCAGGGCGCTGATACGCCTGTCCGAAGTATGTTTTCCTTCCTCTATCTCACTTAAATCAACAGGTGAAAGGGAAAAGAAAGCTATTTCCGAAGCAGACACAAAGCCTGAGGCATACAACAATAAAACAGCTAATAAGATAGCTATGATGGCTCCTATGGTAGGAGCCGTTACGGTTACACCGTCAAATAAATCCGCCAAGCGGCATAAATACGAGTCAGGGTCCAAGGAATCTGGTTTTAGTTAAACATCAAGTTCTCTTACTTAAAAAGGTAAATCGTCTGTCAGGCTATTATCCGAAGTTTGCTGTTGTTGCGGAGCTACTTGTGCAGACATCTGCTGCCGGGATACCGCTTGTGCCTGCACATATCCCGTACCCAGTTGCTGTGAGGCGTTACGCGGGGTCAACATCTCCATATTATCAGCAAAAATCTCGACAATGGTGCGTTTTATACCATTCTGATCATCGTATGAACGGCTACGGATTTTTCCTTCTATATAGAGTTTGTCGCCCTTACGGACATATTTTTCCGCAGTTTGAGCCAGCCCTCTCCATAACACGATATTATGCCATTCCGTACGTTCGGGAACCTGTGTTCCATTCTGCAACGTATAGGCACGATCGGTGGTAGCCAACGAGAAAGTGGCAACGGCAATGCCGGTATCCAAATATCTCACATCAGGGTCCTTTCCTACATTTCCAATCAAAATGACTTTATTTACTGACATTCTATTATTCCTTTTTAATTATTAGGCTCCAAAATTAGCGAAAAAAACTGATTCACCAAACGCGATACGGCAAATTTATGCAAATCTTCCACGCTTATTCTCTGATACTTCGCAAAAGAAGCCGAATTCTCAGGGAGAATCACTTCATAAAAATTTGCGTAAATCACCCGGTGGGACAACACGTGCTTCACCCCTTTCCGCACCAGCCGCACTATGGGCTCCTCTCCCCCGGACAGCATCCCGCGAAACTGTGGCGATGCATACAGTTCCTCTTCCGTCCATTCACGATCTGTTTCTACCAAAGGCGGTTCATACAAATTTTTCCATATATCATTTCCGCTGCGCTTATGTATAAAGGTATACGCGCCCATGCGTACATATATATAATTAAAATAACGATTGGTCACCTTGATTTTATGTTGCTTCACAGGCAAAAAGCTGGCAATCCCCTTCAGGCGCGCCACACAAGAATCGCTTAGCGGACAAAACAGGCAGTCGGGCGCCACCGGAGTACACTGCAAAGCTCCAAAATCCATGATAGCCTGGTTATAGAGACCGGGACACTCACAGTTCAGCAACTCATCGGCAATCCGGACAAACAGTTTCTTTCCTTCCGTCGAATCAATGGGAGTATCAATGCCCAACCAGCGGGACAGTACCCGGTACACATTACCATCCACCACAGCGTATGGCATATCGTAAGCAAATGAACAAATAGCCGCCGCCGTATATTCCCCCACTCCTTTCAAAGCACGCACCCCGGCGTATGTTACAGGAAACCCTCCTGCCTCTGCCATCCTTCTGGCCGCAGCATGCAAATTTCTCGCACGAGAATAGTACCCCAGCCCCTGCCAATATTTCATCACCTCATCCTCATCGGCTGCAGCCAGTGCGAACACATCAGGAAAACGAGTCACGAAACGTTGATAGTAATCATATCCCTGAGCCACACGGGTTTGTTGTAGAATAATCTCCGAAATCCATATCAAATAAGGATTTTTTGTCCTTCTCCACGGCAAATCACGTCCGTTTTCCCTGTACCAATCTATCAATTTTCTGCTAAAATTCTCCATATCAGTATTATATAAAAGTACATTCTATGCAATATTTCCGCAAAAGTAAACCAAGAAAATGGAAGAAGATGCTTTTTTTAGGAAATTTATTCTGAATATATTTCTTAAAGAGGGAGAAAAGCTATATATTTGCAGTCCAAAAAATTAAGATATAAGTATAACAATAATTATTTAGCGAAATGACTAAAGCAGATATCGTAAACGAAATTACGAAAAATACCGGTATTGACAAGGTGACAGTGTTAACCACACTTGAGGCTTTCATGGATACAGTAAAGGATTCATTGTCTAAAGAGGAAAATGTGTACCTGCGTGGTTTTGGAAGTTTTGTAGTAAAGAAAAGAGCTCAGAAGACTGCTCGCAATATTTCAAAGAACACTACAATCATTATTCCGGAGCACAATATTCCGGCATTTAAACCAGCTAAGACATTTACATTATCAGTAAAGAAATAATAAACAAGAGTATTAACCCATAAAATTTGAAGCTATGCCAAGCGGAAAGAAGAAGAAAAGACACAAAATGTCTACTCACAAGCGTAAAAAAAGACTAAGAAAGAACAGACATAAAAGCAAAAAATAATTTGTAGTCTGTCTGTGACGACAAATAAAGAACAAACCTTGCAAAGCAACAAAAGTCTTTCGGGTTTGTTCTTTGTTTAAAGAGGAAAGTGAACAATTTAAGAATACAAAAGTGACAAGCGAACTAGTAGTAGACGTACAACCCAAAGAGATTTCCATCGCACTCCTTGAAGATAAAGCGTTGGTGGAATTTCAGAAAGAAGGGAGAAGTGCTTCCTTCAATGTGGGAAATATGTATTTGGGACGGGTAAAGAAACTGATGCCCGGCCTTAATGCCTGTTTCGTGGATGTCGGCTTTGAAAAAGATGCTTTTCTTCATTATCTAGACCTAGGTCCTCAATTTCATTCTTATCAGAAGTATCTGAAGCAAGTTTTAAGCGACCGTAAAAAACTTTTTCCCATCACAAAAGCTACTATGCTGCCTGATATCGAAAAGGAAGGGACGGTTTCAACCACCCTCCAGCAAGGTCAGGAAGTTATTGTGCAGATTGTAAAGGAACCTATCTCGACCAAGGGGCCCAGACTAACCTGCGAATTGTCATTCGCCGGACGTTATTTGGTATTAATCCCTTTCAACGACAAGGTTTCGGTATCACAAAAAATTAAATCGAGCGAAGAACGCGCCCGTCTGAAACAGTTATTGCAAAGCATCAAACCGAAAAACTTCGGAGTGATTGTACGCACCGTAGCGGAAGGCAAAAGGGTGGCCGAGCTTGATGCAGAGCTTAAAGTCTTGCTGAAACATTGGGAAGAAACAATCACTAAAGTACAGAAGGCTCCCAAACTGCCGGCATTAGTATACGAAGAGACCAGCCGCACGGTAGCCATGTTGCGCGATCTTTTCAATCCGTCTTATGAGAACATCTATGTGAACGATGAAACGGTGTTCCATGAGATTAAGGATTATGTATCACTTATCGCCCCTGAACGGGCCGAAATCGTAAAACTGTACAAAGGTCAGCTTCCCATATTCGACAACTTCGGTATTACCAAACAAATCAAATCCTCTTTCGGAAAAACCATTTCGTATAAGAGTGGAGCTTACCTGATTATTGAACACACAGAAGCGCTTCATGTAGTGGATGTCAATAGCGGAAACCGCTCCAAATCTGCCAACGGGCAGGAGGCTAACGCATTGGATGTAAACCTGGGTGCCGCCGACGAACTGGCACGCCAGTTAAGATTGCGTGATATGGGTGGCATTATCGTGGTTGACTTCATTGACATGAATCTAGCAGAGAACCGGCAGAAACTGTACGAACGTATGTGCCAAAACATGCAGAAAGACAGAGCAAAACATAACATTCTGCCCCTCAGTAAATTTGGATTGATGCAAATTACCCGCCAACGCGTGCGTCCTGCCATGGATGTCAACACCAATGAAACCTGCCCCACCTGCTTCGGGAAAGGTAGCATAAAGCCATCCATCCTTTTCACGGATACTTTGGAGAGTAAGATTGATTACCTAGTCAACAAATTGAAGATAAAGAGATTTACGCTGTACATCCATCCGTACATCGCAGCATACGTGAACCAGGGACTGGTTTCCCTGAAGCGCAAATGGCAAATGAAGTACGGATTCGGAATAAAGATTATCCCCGACCAAAGTCTGGCCTTCCTGCAATATCGGTTCACCGATGTTCACGGTGAGGAGATAGACATGAAAGAGGAAATTGAAATCAAGTAAAAGAAAAGGGAGTGATCGTGAGTCACTCCCTTTCTTTATTTCACTACTTTGGTATTCAAGGCTTGATTTCGAAATTCCACAAACTCGAACAACTTGTCACATTCTGCCGATTATAACTTGCCCAACCATCAACAAAACTGGCAAAACAACAGACCATCTGCTGCCTCTACTTTATTTGCCTTGCTTATAGTCTTTCACTATTCCCTCCGCAATCCAATTTGCCAATGCCTGACGGTTATTCTTCAGAACCAGCCGCTGTTGGTCACGCTTGTTCCGGATATTTCCCAATTCCAGAAACACCGCTACAGGAGTAGTATTACGCAATACATACAAATTACGTTCACTCACCGTCCCGCGAAAACCACGGTTTGGCTGATGCTTGTCATATTTCTTATCAAAGGTACGGTGCAAGTTGTTGGCCAACCGCTTGCCCTTTATACTCTTAGGAGCGTTATAAAAAAACACATCCGTCTGCTGTCCCTGGCTACGACTGTCCACATGAATAAATACAGCTCGTTTGTAATTGCTCTTATCCTTCCGATATAGTTTATTCACCCAGTCACAACGTTGCTTCAAACGAGCCACCTGATTCAAGGGAATAGGGTCTCCCATGCAAGTTTCACGCTTACTATTTGCCAGAACATGACCGTCACGAATACCATCTTTCTTATCCTGAATGATGATGTGTACCTTGGCGCCCCGCGATAACAGTTCACGCGCCAACCGCAGAATGATATCGTATGCATACTCATCTTCATGCAACTGACGTCCCTGATAGATACCGATGGCCCCAGGATCAGGACCTCCGTGCCCACTCACCAAATAAAAACAAGCTCCGCTTAATTCATTAGATGTAATCTGATAGGTGGCATACTCCTTTCCAAATAAAGACTCCTTGCCGGTACGAGGCTTTTTCTTTGCCAGAAGCGGTGATAGAACAAAAAATAAAAATGTAACAAATAGTACCGATACCCTCATTGCCTGTTATTTTTCTCCCAACATTTCATCTATCTTCTTGCACAAAGAAGAAAATTCCTCTTCATTGTACAAACGGGTCAGCATGACAATCTTGCCCGCTTTGTCAATCAACACATTACGGGTGATACCCGCCTTACGATCCGCATATCTGGCAAAAATATCAGCCCCCGGATCAAGGGCCAACGGATAGGTCACGCCGGTACGTTTGGCAAAAGCCACTACAGTTTCCAAAGGTTCGTCCCGATCCACTCCAAAGAGAGCAAACGCTTTATTATCCTTATGTTTCAACCAGATATCTTTTTCAATAAAAGGCATCTCCTTTCGGCAAACTCCACACCAACTGGCAGTGAACTGAAGCATCACTACCTTGCCACGCAAATCAGAGAGTTTTACTTTCTGTCCGTCTGTCAGCTCCATTTCAAAATCGGGAGCCATATCCCCTACCTTTACTATATAACCAGCATTATCAGGAGTAACCTGTTGTGCCTTCACCGGCTGGCTCAGCAAACATGCGCAAACCAGCAACATCAGACTCATAAACTTCTTCATCGTTATTCTCTATTTTTATATATTCGCTACAAAGATAGGCTATTCCATCATTTTTTCGTAATTTTGCCACCCAAAATAACTACCAACTTATCAAGAAGATGAATATTTTTTGGGATACAATCACTCATTATAATGCGGGTACGTGGATTTATCAAGTTATTATTACCCTTATCGGCATTATTTTAACCTGTTCTCTATTCAAAAAACCTACAAAAAAAATAAAGGTAGCAATGAAGTTATACCTTATATTCTTGAATGTATGGATAGCTGCCGTGTATTACATGATTTATTGTGAACCAAGAAGTTATAACAGTGCTTTGGCAGGATTTTGGGGAATCATGGCCATCTTCTGGATTTATGACCTGAAAGTAAACTACACCCCTTTTGATCGGACTCACAAACATACCGCACTAGCCGTCCTGCTTTGTATGTTGCCACTGGCCTATCCACTCTTCTCCATTATAAGGGGGATGAGCTTTCCCATGATGACCTCACCTGTAATGCCTTGTTCGGTAGCGGTTTTCACCATCGGACTGCTGCTGGCATTTTCCAAACGAGTCAATATCTTTCTCGTCATGTTTCTCTGCCACTGGGCGCTGATCGGTTTCACCAAAACTTACTTTTTCCATATTCCCGAAGATTTTCTGCTGGCAAGTTCGGCTGTACCAGGACTTTATCTGTTCTTTAAAGAATACACAGCTTCCCATCTGCATACTTCTACCCTTTTCCGTGCCCGTATGATTAATCTCTGCCTTAATTATTGCTTGCGGTGCAATCGGTGTACTGTTCATGATATCTATGGTATGCGAACTGGCTCAAGAACAGGCTTTATCGAAATAAAAACACGTCTTAATGAGGTACTTTGCAAAATCTTTCGTATTTTTGCCAACAAATTGAGTTAATGTTTTAACAGGATGAACGTATTAGAACTAAGTGAACAGGAGATTATCAGACGAAACAGTCTGAATGAATTGCGCGCTATGGGCATCGAGCCATACCCCGCAGCTGAGTATGTAACCAATGCATTTTCTACAGATATAAAAGCTGAGTTCAAAGATGATGAGGAACCTCGCAAAGTATCGGTAGCCGGACGTATGATGAGCCGCCGTGTGATGGGTAAAGCTTCATTCATCGAATTACAAGACTCAAAAGGCCGTATCCAGGTATATATCACTCGTGACGACATCTGTCCGGATGAAAATAAAGAATTGTACAACACAGTGTTCAAACGTCTGCTGGACCTTGGTGACTTCGTCGGTATAGAAGGATTCGTATTCAGAACCCAGATGGGTGAAATCAGTATCCACGCTAAAAAACTGACCGTACTGTCCAAGTCTATCAAACCACTTCCTATTGTAAAATATAAGGATGGGTCGCTTACGATAAGTTTGAAGATCCCGAACTGCGTTACCGCCAGCGTTATGTGGATTTAGCCGTAAACGAGGAGGTAAAAGACATCTTCATCAAACGCAGCAAGGTATTCAGCTCTATGCGTGAATATTTCAACTCAAAAGGTTATATGGAAGTAGAAACTCCGATTCTGCAATCCATTGCCGGCGGAGCAGCCGCACGTCCGTTCATTACTCATCACAACGCACTGGACATGCCGCTGTATATGCGCATCGCCAGCGAATTGTACCTGAAAAGACTTATCGTAGGTGGTTTCGAAGGTGTGTATGAAATAGGCAAGAACTTCCGCAACGAAGGAATGGACCGCACACACAATCCGGAATTCACCTGCATGGAGATATACGTAGCCTATAAGGACTATAACTGGATGATGGAATTTACAGAAAAGATGATTGAAAAAATCTGTCTGGATGTAAATGGAACCACTCAGGTAAAGGTAGGCGACAACATTATTGATTTCAAAGCCCCGTACAAGCGTGTCACTATGCTGGATTCCATCAAGGAACACACCGGCTATGACCTGACAGGCATGAACGAAGAACAGATACGCGAAGTTTGTCAGAAACTGAACATGGAAATTGACGATACAATGGGTAAAGGCAAGCTGATTGATGAAATCTTCGGAGAATTCTGTGAAGGTACTTACATCCAGCCTACTTTCATCACCGACTATCCGAAAGAAATGTCTCCGCTGACAAAAATACACCGCAGCAATCCGGATTTGACAGAGCGCTTCGAACTGATGGTAAACGGCAAGGAACTGTGTAACGCATACTCTGAACTGAATGACCCGATTGATCAGTTGGAACGCTTCGAAGAACAAATGAGACTGAGCGAAAAGGGAGATGACGAAGCGATGATTATTGACAAGGACTTTGTCCGTGCGTTGGAATATGGTATGCCCCCCACTTCGGGGATGGGTATCGGTATGGACCGTCTGACGATGCTGATGACCGGGCAGTCTACCATTCAGGAAGTATTGTTCTTCCCCCAGATGCGTCCCGAAAAGGTTACTCCGAAAGACACTCCTGCCAAATTTATGGAATTGGGAATTTCAGAAGACTGGGTTCCTGTCATTCAGAAAGCAGGCTATAACCTGGTGAGCGATATGAAAGAAGTGAACCCGCAGAAGTTACACATGGACATCTGTGGCATCAATAAAAAATATAAATTGGAACTGACCAATCCTACGGTGGATGAAGTTGCCGGATGGATTGCGAAAATTGAGAATTGAGAATTAAAAATTGAGAATTATTCCAATTGTCAATTATCCATCATAAATAATAAGCATGAAATTGCCCGGTAAAATAGCGATAATGGGTGGTGGCAGCTGGGCCACGGCTATTGCAAAAATAGTCCTGGCTCAGGCTGACTCAATCAACTGGTATATGCGCCGCGACGACAGAATCGAAGAATTCAAGCGTTTGGGACATAATCCGGCTTATCTGACAAGTGTGCGCTTTGATATAAAGAACATCAACTTTTCATCAGATATTAATAAGGTGGTAAAGGAATCGGATACTCTGATATTTGTTACCCCCTCTCCTTATCTGAAAAGCCACCTGAAAAAGCTGAAAACCAAAATAAAGGACAAGTTCATTGTCACTGCTATCAAAGGTATCGTTCCTGACGAGAACCTGATTGTTTCCGATTATTTTCACCAGGTATACGGTGTTCCCGAAGAGAATATAGCCGTCATCGCCGGTCCGTGCCATGCAGAGGAAGTAGCCTTGGAGCGTCTTTCTTACCTTACTATCGGATGTAAAGACATTGACAAGGCGAAAATATTTGCCCGCCAACTGGCCGGACATTATATAAAAACTTCTGTAAGCCCGGATGTGGCAGGTATAGAATATGCTTCTGTGTTGAAGAATATTTATGCCATCGCCGCCGGAATTTGCAGCGGTCTGAAATATGGCGACAACTTCCAGGCCGTATTAATATCGAATGCCATTCAGGAAATGAACCGCTTCCTGAATACCGTACATCCCGTAGAACGTTCTATTGACGATTCCGCCTATCTGGGTGACCTATTGGTAACGTCTTATTCCAATTTCAGCCGGAACCGCGTATTCGGACCATGATTGGTAAAGGTTATTCCGTAAAAAGCGCACAGATAGAAATGGAAATGATTGCCGAAGGATACTACGGAACGAAATGTATCAAGGAGTTAAACAAGCACTTGCACGTGAACATGCCTATCGTAGATGCCGTATATAATATTTTATATGAGCGCATCTCGCCCATGATTGAGATTAAATTATTAACTGATTCATTCAGATAAAATATCAGATACAATGAAGAATATTAGTTTAAACATCGACAAAGTAGCCGGTTTTGCTTCTAAGGAAACAATCGCTGCTTACGAACCTCAGGTGAAAGCCTGCATGGAAACATTGGAAAACGGTACAGGTAAAGGTAATGACTTCTTGGGTTGGTTGCACTTGCCATCGTCTATAACAGCCGAACATTTGGCTGACTTGAAAGCTACTGCCCAGGTTCTGCGCGACAACTGTGAAGTAGTAGTAGTAGCAGGTATCGGTGGAAGCTATCTGGGAGCACGGGCCGTAATCGAAGCTTTATCCAATAGTTTCCAATGGTTGAAAGCAAAACAAGACGGACCCGTCATCGTATTTGCAGGCCACAATATCGGCGAAGATTATTTGTTCGAATTAACTGAATACCTGAAAGGTAAAAAGTTCGGTGTAATTAATATTTCCAAATCTGGTACTACTACGGAAACCGCTTTGGCTTTCCGTTTGCTGAAAAAACAGTGTGAAGACCAGCTTGGAAAGGAAATGGCGAAGAAAGTGATTGTTGCCGTTACAGATGCCAAGAAAGGTGCTGCACGTGTTACAGCAGATAAAGAAGGATATCAGACTTTCATTATCCCCGATAATGTAGGTGGCCGTTTCTCTGTCTTGACTCCGGTAGGTTTGTTGCCTATCGCAGTGGCAGGTTTCGACATCGAAAAATTAGTGGAAGGCGCACGCACAATGGAAACAGTATGTGGGCCGGCTACTCCGTTTGCCGAAAACCCTGCTGCCGTTTATGCCGCTACCCGCAATGAATTGTATAAAAACGGCAAGAAGATTGAGATTTTGGTAAACTTCAATCCCAAACTGCACTATATGAACGAATGGTGGAAACAATTGTACGGTGAATCCGAAGGCAAGGACGGTAAAGGTATTTATCCGTCTGCCGTCGACTTCTCTACCGACCTCCATTCTATGGGACAGTGGATTCAGGAAGGTGAACGTACTATCTTCGAAACAGTTATCTCTATCGAAAAGCCGGAACATACACTTCAAGTTCCTTCGGACAGCGAAAATTTGGATGGCTTGAATTTCCTGGCAGGAAAGCGTGTGGACGAAGTGAACAAGATGGCAGAACTGGGAACTCAGCTGGCACACGTTGACGGTGGTGTACCCAATATGCGACTGATTGTGCCCGAGCTGAATGAATATTATCTGGGAGAAATCATCTATTTCTTTGAAAAAGCTTGTGGTATCAGCGGTTATTTGCTGGGAGTAAATCCGTTCAACCAACCGGGCGTGGAAGCATACAAGAAAAATATGTTTGCTTTGTTGAACAAACCGGGATACGAAGAAGAGTCTAAAGCCATCCAAGCTAGATTATAATCGTCAAGAACCTATAAAGAATGCCATTTATCAATGTCATTCTGAATGACAGTGAAGAATCTGAAAGCATCCACCAAGTGCTTGCAGATTCTTCACTTTGTTCCAATCCAACGGTCACAACCGTTGGAAGTAATAATTATACATTTATTCTATGTTTAAAGAAGCGATAAATAACTATCTTCATGCTCATGGATACGAATCCATCGACCTGAAAGCCGTATTATTCGATATGGACGGAGTGCTGTTCGACTCCATGCCCAACCATGCTGAAGCATGGCATAAAATAATGAAACGCTTCGGTTTCGGCCTCAGCCGAGAAGAAGCTTATATGCACGAAGGGCGTACCGGTGCATCTACGATCAATATAGTAAGTCGCCGGGAGCGTGGGCATGATGCTACAGAAGAAGAAATAAAAGCCATCTACCAAGCCAAAACTGAAGAATTCAACAAATGCCCCAAAGCAGAACGAATGCCCGGCGCACTGGAAGTATTGACTAAAATAAAGAGCGAAGGACTGACTCCGATGGTAGTGACCGGTTCGGGACAAACTTCGTTATTAGACCGGTTAAATCATAATTTTCCGGGCATCTTCCAAGCAGACTTAATGGTTACCGCCTTTGATGTGAAATATGGGAAACCAAATCCGGAACCGTATCTGATAGCCCTAAAGAAAGGCGGCTTCAAACCCAATGAAGCGTTAGTAATAGAAAATGCACCACTAGGTGTACAGGCGGGAGTTGCCGCCGGTATTTTTACTATCGCCGTGAATACAGGACCATTGCACGACAATGTATTACTGAATGAAGGAGCGAATTTACTTTTTCATTCCATGCCCGACTTCAATAAAAATTGGGAAACACTACAATCTGCATTAAAACAAGATTAAATTTTGCAAGAATTCTTCACAATCAATAAAAAAGAGCTCCTTGCTTTCACCTAGATGAAAAACAAGGAGCCCATATTATATAAAAAATCACAGCCTATCAAAATACCTGAACCTACTTTAAAACTTTGCGTAACCAAGGAATAACCAGTTCGTTTTTAAAATAATGAGAAGGGGGATCTACATTGACCGTTTCGAAATAGGTCTTTGAATCCAGTCCTTCATCAAGGTGCTCCACATCTTTTCTAACTGCCTTATCAGCAAACTTCGGATAATGATGAAACTCCGCATTTTCCGGTTTTCCACTAGCAGCATAAGCAGATTGCACCAAACGGAAATCACGGTCCAACCCTCCCTCTGTAAAAATGATAGGACGAGGAGCTAATGACGCAACAACATCTGGAAAATTAAAATACCTCCAATAACCAGGTATCAGATGACGGATAGAATTTGGAAAAGGACGCCTGTTTTCCTTGTCAGGTTTAGTCATCACAACGGCACGTTCTTGAGTCTGGCATAGAAAATCATTGTACACAAAAGCATAAATGTCCTTATCCAACACCCCCAAGACCATCATCGGTTCTGTACCTAATGAGAATCCGCTAATCACAATCCTGTCCTTTCGGATATAAGACTGGTCTTTCATCCAATTCAGCACTTGCATATCCAGATAAGAAGTATACCCTAGCCAACTCCATCCCAGTTCAAGCAAAAAACGGGAAACAACATCATAGTCATAATTCCATCCTTTATCATAACATTCCAAATCGGAGGCTTCTCCGGCAGCGGCATTATCCACCGCTACCGCCACATAACCTTCTTTAACCATATTCAAAGCCATACTTACTTTGGGATTATTATAATCCTCAGTTAACTTATCACAGATGCCGGGCTCACCGGCCAATCCTTCTTTGGTCCTTCCGGAACCCGGAATGCACAAGACTCCGGGTACTGCACCCTTCAAATGTTCCGGTTTCAAAACCAGAAAAGTGGAAACTGACTTTGGAAAAGGATAGAACTCCCATTTCTCTAAAATATATCCCTCTTTTTTTTCCGTTTTCACACAGACAGGAGACGGTTGTCCCTTTATCTCGGGAAACTTCATGATCTCCACCATTGCAGCACGCACTCCATCCTGCCATTGCGTAAAATCCTGTGCGGACATACCGGAACGGTAAGCATATTGGGGATGTGTATCTTTCAACATCTCATGCACAATGGCATAAGTACTTAGTAACCGTCCATCCCCACGATCTGATTTCACAACTGCATGCTTCTCAGGTTGGTAATTCTGAGAATTACCAACCATACATAAGCTGCATACAGATACTAAAAAGAGCAATCTTTTCATTATCATCATATTATCTCACTATTATTCATACCCCGGAGTCTGCTTAATTTCCGGATCTCCATTCAAAACTTCCACATTAACAGGCCACAACATCATATACGCCTTATCCTCTGTTAATATAGGCAATGAACTTCCATAATGCGCTTTAACAGAAAAGACAAAAGGTTTTCCGTTGGAATCACGTAAACGCAATAAATCAAACCAGCGGCTTCCCTCACCTACAAACTCTTTATCACGTTCCTGCAAAATAGCCCACTCATTATCCGCATAATCTCCTGCGATATATTTATGTTGTTCAAATTTATCACCATAAGCACGCTTACGTACCTCATTTATATATGCAGCACATTTATCCGGAGCTCCCAACCCGTTTTCACACTCGGCCAGCATCAACAAAACATCAGCATATCTATATACCGGTACATCTGAATCATAATAATGAGTTCCTCCATCCGTATGTCCCATCAGTTTTTTCCAACAAGCGCCACGAGTCTTTCCTTCGAACATATATTGAAAGAAAGTAGCATCCAAACGAGTATCTTCCTTATCATAAATCTCGATAAACGGCACTTTATACTCATAACGTAATGGTCCGGCTGTCAATAGCTTCAACGGATCCGGACCATATTTATTTCCATCCAAGTCCGTAGCATTGGTAAACAAGGCTACATTATAGAACCAGTTCGCCCCCCAATTGGTCAATTCATTCTTATTAAAACACAGAGCGAAAATAATCTCTTTATTCTTCTTCCCTTCCGGAGTCCATAAATCCGCAAAGTTTGGAAGCAGTTCGAATTGTTGGTTCACCAAATTCAATAAAGCCTTCTTTGCTGTCAACAAGTCACTGTTATTAGGATCTACGGCAGTCAGAGTAGCTATATGATCCCCTGCAATATCATCATCGGGTAATCCTGTAGTGACTTTGGCAGACCACATATATATCTTGGCCTTCAAAAGTTCCGTTGCATAATAAGACCATTCATATTGGTCGGACATCTTCTTATCCGACTCATTGAAGAAAGCTTCGGATTTATTAATATCTTCTTTGATAAACTCTAACGTTTCCTCCGGAGTAGAACGAGCCTTATATAATTGCGTAATATCAATGCTACCCTCGGTAACTTTCGGTTCCGTCTCTAACGGCACACCACCAAATGTTCGATAAAGATAGAAATAGTAATATGCACGCAAGCCATAAGCCTGTCCCAAATAAAATGATTTCTCCATTCCAGTCATATAATCAATTTCTTTATCTACATTTCTGATAAACAAATTTATATGCATGATATTTGGGTACACCTCATACCAATCATCGACACCGGTATTATCTTTCGTAAGCAGATTATTAGTCATAGGCGGACCATATACCCCCTCACCCATAGAAGTAACATCACTTATCAGAATCTCACTTCTGAACTCTCCCAATGTGACAGGCATCTGATATTTATCTCTTAAATCGGCATGAATACCAGTCATAAACATTTCTACCTGAGATTTCTGATTCCAAAAATCATTAGAGCCATAATAATCTTCAGGAGACAGGTCCAACGCATCACAAGCAGACAATACCATCATCCCACTCAACAATATGCTATAAAATATTTTCTTCATAATCCTTCCTATTTATTAGAATGTAACATTTAAACCCAAAACAACTGTTCTAGGGAGGGGATATCCTCCATTCTGACTGACACCATATTCGGGGGTCGCCATATTTTTGGCTGCTGTAATATATCCCAAATTCTGTGCTGTTACAGAAACATCCACCTTGCTCAAACCGGATTTATGAATCCAACTCTGAGGCAAGGAATACGACAGGCTTATTTCACGAAAAGCCAAATAATCGCCACGATAACAATTAATGTCTGATATTCTGTCATAATTACGTTTGCCTAAAAAGTCAGCCCATCCATACACCGGATATTTTCCATTCGGATTACTTTCCGACCAGGAATCTTTAACCAAAGATATGGTATTAAATGTTCCCTGCATATTACCCATAATCCAAGGAGTTTTCCAATCATGCACCCAATAGCCTAAAGCATAATCCAGACGGCAGTTCAAAGTTAATCCTTTCCATGAAGTATTAATGTTAAAGCCTCCGGTCCAATGAGGTATCGTATTACCCAATTTCACCCGGTCATAATCATCAATTACACCATCCCCATTCACATCCTGCCATTTCACATCACCAGCCTGTATAGGCAGTCCTTTCTCCTTTTCGGCATCCGACAATTTAGCCCAAGCTTCAGGTCCATAGAGCACTTTGGCATCTGCTCCATTTTCCGTATAAGTGGATCTGTCTATCAGATTACCTGGAATCTCACTCTCACTCTTATAAATACCAAGAGATTTAAAGGCGTAAATCACACCATATTCCTGTCCTTCCTGATAACCACCCACCCATTGTCTTTCATAGGTACCATCTGCCAGCTTGCGTCCCGTATAAACCTGATAGGCATCCTGCATATTATTCGGCAATCCATTGTACGGTAATGAGATAATCTTATTCTTATTATAAGCGGTATTCATACTAACTGTAAATTTCCAATCTTTGGTACGCAAAACATTGGCAGTCAGTTCTAACTCCATACCTTGGTTTTGTACTTCTCCATTGTTAGAAAGGAAAGAAGAAACTCCGCTATGGGAAGGCAGGGTGATTTCTGCAAATTTATCCTGTGTACGTCTATTATAATAGGTGAAGTTCAAGATATATTTGTTATTCAGAAAACCAATATCGAAACCTGTCTCAAATGTGTACGATTTTTCCCATCTCATGGTGGGATTAGGCAAATCGTTTATCATCAAAGGAACTTTGCCATTATAGTTGGGTACTATTTTACCATCTTTATCTTTCATAATACCATAAGAGCCTTGAACCGTATAATAATCAAGTCCTGTCACTACATTACCATTAGCATCCAGTACACCAGACACATTTCCATTGGCACCGTAACTAGCACGAATTTTAGCATAAGAAAGTACATTGCTACAAGACTCCATAAAATTCTCTCTACTCAATACCCAACCGGCTGATATACCGGGAAAGGTTCCCCAACGGTTATCTTTTGGCAGCTTGGAGTATCCATCGCGACGTAAAACAAGGCTCAGCAAATACTTGGACTTATAATCATAATTCACTCTACCAAAGAATGAAAGAATGCGTTGTCTGTAATGCCAGGAATCTATTTGCCGCACTCCGGCAGCAGTCGAAGTATAATTCAAATCCTGAAAATCAGATAATGGAGATCCATAACCGGACGCCGAAAAACCTTTCTTGTATGAGTCATAATATTCTACGCCTGCCATCGCATCTATAGAATGATCTTGCCGGAATGTAGTCTGATAATTCAAGATTCCATTGTAAGTCTGGTCCAAAAGTCGTTCATGCTTGTTGGAAGTACTATGATTAGTGTCATACACCGGTCCTGTAGCTACAATATAGTCCCCTTTGAAGAACTCTCTGCTGTCATCAAAATAAAACCAAGTTCCTGTGGTCTTGAATGTCAACCCTTTCATTATATTAAAGGTAAAAGACTGACTCAAATTAAACTTGTCTGTATTATTATCATAGTTCAATGCATCCTCATACACTTTCACTGTGGTCCAGCCACGGGCATAAGAAGCCACGGCAGGGCCTGCCAACCAATCGCCATCCGGACTTTTCACACGGAATGTAGGAGGAACGGACAAGGTAGTACTGAAAAAATCACCTTCACCGGCATATCCTGCACCACCATCGTCCCATTTTGCATCGGTAAATGTCAAAGAAGAATTAGAAGTAAGCCAAGGCTTAATTTTATAATCTGCATTGATCGTGAAATTCAAACGGTGATACCAGTTGTTCATCGCATTTCCTTCGCTGCGATTATAGCCTAGGCTTGCATAATAATGTCCCTTATCATTGCCGCCGGATACGCTCAAGTTATAATCCTGAGTAATAGCCGGAGATTTGATATTATAATCTTTCAGCTGATTATCACAATAAATCAATTTTTGTCCCGGATTCACCGGGTCATCCATTGTCTGCCAACCCTGTTTTAACAGGAAAGCCAGATCATCTGTATAATTCATAACACCCCATACGGCTGTATTGTCTTTATTGCCATTAAGTACATTCCCTTTTTCATCAAAATATCTGTTTCCTGTTCCGTAAGGCTGTGTTCCGGATAAAGTCGCATCACTGGCAAATCCATGCCAAGCGCCCGATTTATCCTGCCATATATGCGAAGACCGATAAAATGCTGAACGCATATAATACAAATAATCATGAGCATTCAAAAACTCATACTGGCTATGGAAAAAATTGAAACCGACTTTCGCACTCAAATTTATTTCCGTATGTCCTTCCGAACCTCTTTTAGTAGTAACAAGAATTACACCATTGGAAGCACGCGCACCGTAAATAGCTGTAGCACCAGCATCTTTCATGACCTCCAAAGACTCGATATCCTCCGGATTCACATCACTCAACGACTCGCGTACAGCACCATCGATAATAACCAAAGGTGAACCGCTACCATCCAGATTGGTACCACCACGAAGTACCAAAGTAGGAGTGGAATTCGGATTACCACTAGTTTGCTGCACCCTTAATCCTGCCACTGCACCAGACAGTGCTTGCGCCGGATTAGTATGGGCACCCGTACTTAAAGTAGAATTATCAACTTTAGCAATAGAATTAGTCATCTTGGAACGAAGTTGTGTGCCCCCATAACCTGTTATCACCACTTCATCCAAAGTCTTATTGTCTTCCTGCAGTTGAACATTCAAAAACGGCTTTTTCCCTACAACCATTTCTTGAGTCAGATAACCGATATAAGAAAAGACCAAAGACGCTTTTTCACTTACCATTAACGTAAACTGGCCGTCTATATCAGTTATGGTACCATTGGTAGTACCTTTCTCTATAATATTAGCCCCAATAATTGCTTCTCCTTTGGCATCGGTCACTATACCTTTGACAGTCACTTTCTCTTGTTGCATAACAATGGGAGGCGTTTTTTCTCTAGAAATGGCCTTACGAATTATTACTTGTCTGTCACGGATATGATATTCCAAATCAGTACCGGCAAACATTTGTTTCAGTACCTCCTCTATTGTCTTATTCCGTACATCCACATTGACACGACGAGACAAATCAATATCTGTACGATATATAAAAATAAATTGACTATTCTTTTCTACCCAATTAATCACACTCTTCAAAGTCTGGTTCTCCATAGAAACGGTAAAGCTAGTTTGTTCCGCATAACTCATTTCCGCAAAAGCCTCTTCATAACTTGTAAATGTTAAAATCATGGCTAAACTCATACATTTTGTGAATTTAGGCATGAGTTTTATTCTATTCGTGTATTTTTTCATATATTTGATTGTTTTTTCTATTTATTTCAAGGTAAATAATTAAACAACGATTCAGTGACCAGATAGTACGGCAAATACTGTCTGGTTTTCTTTTTTTTACATTCTTCTTTTATTCCATAGGCTAAAGTGTTTTAAGGTTCAACAATTCTCATTTAAGGCTCACATAGATTTCATCTTTATCATTTATTGTATAATGCAATGATAATGAAAGACATAAATTATCCATAACATCGGTAATGTCTGTTTGAAGATCCAGTTTTCCTGACAATGACAAGGTAGTAATCTCCGCATCATACCGTATTTTACACCCATAATACCGCTCAAGTTTCTTCAAAACATCTCCTACGGGTCTTTGATGAAGCAGCAATAAATTATCCTTCCAACTGATGTATTCGGACACATCAACCTTACGTACCTGCGTTTTATTACCTTTAATATCCACCAATTGATTAGGTGCTAATCTTACTTTGCTCTTATTCTCAGTAGTTACTTCCACGCTTCCATGTACTAAAACAACAGATGAAGCCTCATCTTCCCTATAGGCACAGACATTAAACGAAGTACCCAGTACGCGTATATCAAACTCTCTTGTTTTGACAACAAATGGGCAATCCTTCCTTTTGGCTACATCCAGATAAACCTCCCCCTCTACCAGGATTTCACGTTTCTGTTCTTCAAAAATATCCGGATATATCACTTTACTACCTGAATTTATATAAATTCTAGTACCATCAGAAAAAGTAATATCAGCTCTTTTCCCATTAGGAACCATTATCTGGTGCATTTCATTCTTTACAGATGAAGCCTGGGATATTTTAGTATTTAATGCATACTGCTGAATATTCGAACTTCCTAAAGTATCATATTTTAAAGAAGCATCATTTTTCAGATTCATAGCTTGGTTATCTGTTATCAGAATCACCTCATCACCGCAAATGGAAGTCGTGTCATTCAGCAATGCTATATCAAGCTCCGTACCCTCATCAGCATTGGTACTCCACCAGTTCATAGCTAAAATCAAACCAATCGCTGCCGCTATCGACAAAGACCACCTATAAATATGACGTCTGTAGGAAACCCTCTTTTCCCTTTCTACTCGTTTCATCACGTCCTGAAAAGATTTTTCCACATCAACAAATTCCAATTCATCTGCTTCCCGAATCTTCTCAGTCAGGCATCGAACTGTTTTACGAAATTCATCTGAATTATATATTGTTTTTTTATTTTTCATCGAAATACCTTTTTATTAAGAAAACGGCACCCGATAAAAAAGGTACTCATAAAAAAGAAAAGAAATCACACTTTTCTTTGCATGAGTCTTCGTAAGACCAATAGATAAACCTTATATGACAAATAAAAAAACTTATTCATCACACAAATATCACTTCATGAAAACATGCCCAAATGATAAAACAACAACAATTAACTACTCGCTAAATCAAGAGAAGTGAAAAGCCCAAACACTACGCACAGGCACATGAACACAATGCACCAAGATACTGAAAATCCAAATGGTTGAAACAGAGAAAAAGAATTCACGCAAACGTGCCAATGTACGCGACAAAAGATTCTTGCTTGATTGAGGATTCATACCTAAGATAGCGGATATTTCCTGATGGCTCAATTCCTTTACATAATATAAATACAGAATTTCACGCTGACGACCAGAAAGACGTGAAATTGCCTTAGCCAGCCTCCTTTCATTCTTCACATCCACATCATCTTTCTTAAATAAAGAATTTATTATTTCTTCACCCATCGGAAAAAACTCATGGCATTCTTCAATCACTTCCATTGGACGTAAAGACTGAAACGCATCCAGCAATTTATTTCTAAAAGAACAAAGCAAATACGCCTTTACATTATCAGTATAATGCAAATTCCTACAATTTAAAATCAACTTGACGAACAGATTCTGTATGGTATCGGCAACCAGCTCTCTGTCACCTACCATACGAATTCCATAGGAATACAATAACGAATAATAGCGTCGATAAACTTCTTCAAATGCCGCCGTTTCTCCTTTAATGAAAGATTCCCAAAGTTTAGTTTCATCATGTGTTCTATCAACCATAATACTAGCTCCTTAAAAACTTATTGAGCTTGCTCAGAGTTAAACTTAACAAGAAGGCAATATAAGAGATGAATCATGTAATGGACTCATCCCTTACTTTATAATACCTACATATTATTCAAACAGTTTACTGCGCGACAACATACAGGCACCGATAATCCCGGCTCTTTCTTTCAATTTAGATTCTACAATAACAGAATCACGGTTCATCAAGTTCAGTGTATATTTTCGAATAGCTGTAGTGATGGGTTGTGTCAAATAATCACCTGTACGTGACAATGCACCACCAATAATGACTAGCTCCGGATTGAATATATTAATAAGTCCCGCTACATGGCGGCCTAATTTCACTCCAATTTCTTCCACCAGTTCAATACACAGCAAATCTTCCTTATTTACCGCATCAATGATATCATCCAAGGTCAAATCTTCCAAATTTTTCTTGGTATTGGAGATAATAGAGTTCTCACCATTATTAATATGTTCCAACAGAATACGATGCAAAGCAGCCCCCGAAACTTCCGTTTCTATGCATCCTTTTTTCCCACAATGGCAGATAATCTCATTCTCATATCCAAAATTATGCCCGAATTCGCCAGAGAAACCGGATTTTCCTTTATAAATCTTTCCATCAATGATAATTCCCATACCCAATCCCCAACTGACATTGATAAAGATGATATTCTTCTCACCTTTCACAACACCTTGCATATACTCACCGTAAATCATAGCACGGGTGTCGTTGTCAATAGAAACACGATAACCACCCACCTTTTCTGATATGACATCCGTCAACGGGCGCTCATCAAAATTGAATATACTGTAACTATATCCCAAATCCGGATTCACACGCCCGGAAAGATTTACATTAATATTTAATATCTTATCTTTCTCAACACTGACTTTTTGAAGAAAATGTTTAATCAACTTACACAATTCGTCTAAACTCTCAGGGGTATTCTTCGCTTTAAAAGGAACATTCATTTTTAGCTGAACTACATCTCCTTTAAAATTTATCAACCCTAAGTTAATGGAAAACTGACGCACTTCAACACCTACAAAATACCCGGAATCTGCATTCAAACCATACAAACTGGGATGTCTTCCCCCACTGGTTTCCAGCTTTCCATAGTCGTTAATGTAACCTTCCTCACACATTTCATCGATGAATTTTGTAACTGTAGGCACACTTAAATCCATCTCTCTTGCTAAATCAGTAATCGTAGAGCTTCCATTATAAATATAATGGGTAATGATTTTCTTCTTCATCACAGCCATCTTTGAGCCCTTTTCAATTTCTTTCAACAAATTCTCACCCATAATAAAATATTCCGTTAATGTCCACAAATATAGTTATTTTTTTATGAAATCAAATCACATTTAAAGAGAATTTTCAAAAAATATTTTAGAAGATGTAAGCAAATTATCATTTTTTGTAACAATCCCACTTTCCAGATACATTTAAATAATATTTCCTAGTCGTTTATTCATCTTTCTATTTATTAAAAGAGTGATTATTAATAAATAAATTTAGTTTTTACTTGTTGTTTTCATAAATCATTTATATATTTGCACGCAACATGATTAAGTAATATAAAATATTCATTTCAAATAAATTAAAGGCTATGGAAAAGATTCACGGATTAATTGATGCACCTTTTACTCCATTTTATGAGAACGGAGAAGTAAATTATGAACCTATTGAAGCCTATTGCCAACTATTGGTTAGAAACGGACTTCAAGGCGTATTTATCAATGGTTCTTCCGGAGAAGGCTATATGCTGACAGAAGACGAACGCATGAAACTGGCTGAACGCTGGATGGAAGTAGCACCCGAAGGATTCAAAGTCATTGTCCATGTAGGAAGCACTTGTGTAAAATCAAGCAAACGTCTAGCAGAACACGCTCAGAAAATCGGAGCATGGGGTATCGGAGCAATGGCACCTCCTTTCCCCAAAGTAGGACGCATTGAAGAATTGGTGAAATACTGCGAAGAAATAGCATGCGGCGCTCCTGCACTTCCTTTCTATTTTTATCACATCCCAGCTTTCAACGGAGCATTCCTCTCAATGGTAGCATTCTTGGAAGCCGTAGACGGTCGCATTCCTAATTTCGCCGGTATCAAATATACTTTCGAAAGCCTGTATGAATACAACCAATGCCGTTTATATAAAAATGGCAAATTTGACATGTTGCACGGCCAGGATGAAACGATCCTTCCTTGTCTGGCTATGGGCGGTGCACAGGGCGGTATCGGTGGAACAACCAACTATAACGGCAAAGAACTCACAGGTATTATCGAAGCATGGAAAGCCGGTGATCTGGAACTGGCACGCGAACGCCAGAATTTCGCACAGGAAGTTATCAATGTCATCTGTCACTATCGTGGAAACATCGTTGGCGGTAAACGCATCATGAAACTGATCGGGCTGGATTTAGGAAAGAACCGGACTCCGTTCCAGAACATGACAGATGAGGAAGAAGCTGCCATGAAAGCCGAACTGGAAGCAATCAATTTCTTCGAAAGATGTAACAAATAAACCTGAACCACGATGTTTTCAATAGACTATATAAAAGAATGGTCGGAATCATACAAAACAGATCTGACCACCAATATCATGCCGTTTTGGCTGAAATACGGGCTGGACAAGGTCAATGGAGGTATTTATACCTGCGTTGACCGAGACGGCAGCTTGATGGACACCACCAAATCAGTGTGGTTCCAAGGAAGATTTGCTTTTATCTGTTCCTATGCATATAATAATATAGAAAAGAACGAAGCATGGCTGGCGGCAGCCAAAAGTACAATAGACTTTATAGAAGCGCATTGTTTTGACTCTGACGGACGTATGTATTTCGAAGTGACTGCCGAAGGCACTCCTTTGCGCAAACGCCGTTATATTTTTTCGGAGTCATTCGCAGCCATCGCCATGTCGGAATATGCCATCGCATCCGGTGACCAGACGTATGCTGTAAAAGCACTAGACTTGTTCAAACGGATGCAGTATTTTATGGAAACACCGGCATACTGGCTCCCAAATATCTGGATAGCCTCCCGATGAAAGGACATTCCATTACCATGATTCTGATTAATGTGGCATCACGTATCCGTCAGGCTATTCAGGACGAAAGCTTCAATGGACAGATTGACGCCTCCATCGACCAGCTACGTAAAGACTTCATGCATCCTGAATTCAAGGCTTTGCTTGAAACAGTAGGTCCCAACGGAGAATTCATTGACAGCAACATGGGGCGCACCATCAATCCGGGACATTGTATTGAAACTGCCTGGTTCCTGCTGGAAGAAGCCAAATACCGCAACTGGGACAAAGACATTACAGAACTGGCCCTCACTATCCTCGACTGGTCTTGGGAATGGGGATGGGACAAAGAATTCGGAGGTATCATCAACTTCAAAGACTGCAAGAACCTTCCGCCACAGGATTATTCCCAAGACATGAAATTCTGGTGGCCTCAGACAGAGGCTGTCATCGCTACTTTGTATGCATATTTAGCAACCGGAAATGAAAAATACCTTGACATGCACAAACAAATCAGCGATTGGACATACGCCCATTTTCCTGATAAAGAGTGTGGAGAATGGTTTGGATATCTCCATCGTGACGGCACGCCTGCACAAATGGCCAAGGGTAACCTATTCAAAGGCCCGTTCCACATTCCAAGAATGATGATCAAGGGCTATACATTGTGCAAGGAAATACTCGACAACAAAAAATCACATTTATAAAGCCCTTTATCTATTAGCATGAAAAACAGTAAAATTTATCCTTGGGTTGTAGTAGGATTATTATGGGGTGTCGCCCTGTTGAATTACATGGACCGGCAAATGCTATCCACAATGAGAGATGCCATGGCGGTGGATATCACCGAGCTTCAATCAGCTGCCAATTTTGGGCGACTGATGGGAGTTTTTCTTTGGATATATGGCTGTATGAGCCCTATAGCCGGAATGGTGGGCGACCGCATGAACCGCAAATGGCTTATTGTTGGCAGTTTGTTTGTATGGTCGGCCGTTACTTATCTGATGGGAATAGCCGACACTTATAATGAAGTCTTTTTCCTTCGCGCCTTGATGGGAATCAGCGAAGCGCTCTATATTCCTGCCGGATTATCACTGATCGCCGACTATCACTCCGATAAGTCACGTTCATTAGCTATCGGTATTCACATGACCGGGCTCTACACCGGGCAGGCCATCGGAGGTTTCGGCGCTACAGTAGCCGCCGCTTTTTCCTGGCATACAACCTTTCATTGGTTCGGCATCGCCGGCATTGCATACGCCGTAATTTTGATGCTTTTTCTACATGAAAAGAAGGATAGAATACAAATTGAACAAATAAATTCACCTTCCGGTAAAGAAAAAAGCAATTTATTGAAGGGATTATCATTACTTTTCAGTAATATTGCATTCTGGGTGATTCTGCTATATTTCGCAGCCCCCAGTTTACCGGGATGGGCAACCAAAAACTGGTTACCTACCTTGTTCGCCGAGAACCTGAATATACCGATGTCACAAGCCGGCCCCATGTCGACTATCACCATCGCACTATCCTCGTTCATTGGTGTAATTATTGGTGGAACCTTATCCGATAAGTGGGTGCAAAGAAATATAAAAGGACGTGTGTACACGGGTGCCATCGGCTTGGGACTTACTATTCCATCCCTGCTTTTACTAGGGTTCGGCCATAGTTTCGTAGCCGTTGTGGGAGCTGGATTATTATTCGGTATCGGTTATGGTATCTTCGATGCCAACAATATGCCGATTCTATGCCAGTTCGTATCATCCAAACACCGTGCTACCGCCTATGGTATCATGAATATGACAGGCGTGTTTGCGGGAGCAGCCATTACCGAAGTCTTGGGAAAGTGGACAGACGGAGGTAAGTTGGGACTGGGATTTGCCATGTTGGCCATCATTGTTGCAATAGCATTGGTCGTACAGTTGACATTCCTCCGTCCTAAAACGGATAATATGGAATAACCCGTATAGTTAACTTAACACTTAAAACTTAAAAAAAGAAAGAACCATGAGAGTAATTATCGAACCTGATTACCAAGCGCTGTCACAATGGGCGGCAAACTATGTAGCTAGTAAAATCAATGCGGCAAATCCGACTCCTGAAAAACCTTTTGTTTTAGGTTGTCCTACAGGATCTTCACCGCTGGGCATGTACAAGGCACTGATAGAACTGAACAAGCAGGGAAAAGTATCTTTCCAGAATGTCGTTACTTTCAATATGGACGAATATGTAGGCTTACCTGAAGATCATCCTGAAAGCTACCATACATTTATGTGGAAAAACTTTTTTAACCACATTGATATAAAGAAAGAAAATGTACATATACTAAACGGAAATGCCGAAGACCTGGAAGCAGAATGCGCCAACTACGAAAAGCAAATAGCCGAAATCGGAGGCATCGACCTGTTTATGGGAGGTATCGGTCCCGACGGACATATCGCATTCAACGAACCGGGTTCATCTTTGTCTTCACGCACACGTATCAAAACATTGACTACAGATACAATCATTGCCAACTCACGTTTTTTTGACAATGACGTGAACAAAGTACCTAAAACTGCGTTAACAGTAGGTGTAGGGACTGTCCTTTCAGCTAAAGAAGTTCTGATTATCTGCAACGGACACAACAAAGCACGCGCTTTGCAACATGCCGTTGAAGGTGGTATCACACAAATGTGGACTATCAGCGCATTACAGATGCACCAACATGGCATCATTGTTTGTGACGAAGCCGCTACAGACGAACTGAAAGTCGGTACTTACAAATATTTCAAAGACATCGAAAAAGCTAATTTGTAATTTATGAGAACAAACCTAAGTTCGCAGATTTCTCTGAACAGAGTATCTCCGAAATATTATAAACCCGAAAATGCGGTGGAACGTTCTGTCTTAACCCGCTGCGAAAAAGTGCCTACCGACATCTATGAAACGATGGAAGAAGGCGTACAACAAATAGCCAATGAAATTACGGCAAAAATTCAGGAACGTCAACGCGAAGGAAAGTTCTGTGTAATCGGTGCCGGAACCGGCGCTTCATTACGTCCGCTTTATGCCGAACTGGTCCGTAAACATAAAGATGAAGGACTAAGTTTCCGTAACGTAGTAATTTTCAATTTATATGAATATTACCCCTTGGCTTCCGAAGGGGCGGGAAGCAGTTTCTCACAACTGAACGATTTATTCCTCAGCCAAATCGATATTGACAAACAAAATGTATTCACCATCGACGGAACGATTCCGCAGGAAGCTGTTATCGAATACTGCCGCCTGTACGAACAACGTATCCAAACTTTTGGCGGTATAGATATCGTATTAATGGGCATTGGTCGTGAAGGCAATATTGCCATGAACGAACCGGGATCAAGCTTGAGCTCTCCTACCCGACTGATTTTGATTGACTCAACCTCGCGTGCTGAAGCTGCACACAACTTAGGAGTAGACAATCTTCCTCCCTGCTCCATCACCATGGGAGTGGCAACTATTATGGCTGCCCGGAAAATCTATTTGCTGGCATGGGGAGATGACAAAGCCGATATCATCAAGAAAGCGGTGGAAGACAAAGTAAGTGACACCTTACCCGCTTCTTATCTCCAAACTGCACAACAATGCAAATGTGTGCATAGATCTGGCTGCAGCTTCTCACCTTACCCGTATCCAACGTCCGTGGCTGGTTACCAACTGTGAATGGAACGACAAACTAATCCGCAGTGCCATCGTATGGTTATGTATGCGTGTTAAAAAGCCGATTCTGAAGCTCACCAATAAAGATTATAATGAAAACGGATTGAGCGAACTGTTGGCACTTTACGGTTCTGCTTACAACGTAAATATCAAAATATTCAATGATCTGCAGCACACCATCACCGGATGGCCCGGCGGCAAGCCGAATGCAGACGACACCTATCGCCCCGAACGTGCGAAACCATTTCCAAAACGTGTGGTTGCTTTCTCTCCGCATCCGGATGACGATGTAATCTCAATGGGTGGAACTTTACGCCGTCTGGTTCAGCAAGGTCATGAGGTACACGTAGCATACGAAACTTCCGGAAACATTGCCGTAGGCGATGAAGAAGTAGTACGTTTCATGCACTTCATCAACGGTTTCAACCAGCTTTTTGATGAAAACTCCAACGAAACCATCAAAAACAAATATGCTGAAATCAAGAAATTCCTTGCCGCTAAGAAAGAAGGCGATATGGACAGCCGTGATATTCTGACCATCAAAGGATTGATTCGCCGTGGAGAAGCCCGTACCGCAAGCACTTACAATCAAATTCCACTGAACCGTGTTCATTTCCTCGATCTGCCTTTCTATGAAACCGGCAAGATTGAAAAGAATCCCATCAGTGAAGCCGATGTAGAAATTGTTTTGCAGTTATTACGTGAAGTAAAGCCCCATCAGATTTATGTAGCCGGTGACTTGGCCGACCCGCACGGAACCCATCGTGTCTGCACAGACGCAGTGCTTGCCGCTATTGACATCGAGAAGGAAGCCGGTGCCGAATGGTTGAAAGACTGTCGCATTTGGATGTATCGTGGCGCATGGGCGGAATGGGAAATTGAAAACATTGAAATGGCCGTACCGTTCAGTCCTGAAGAACTGCGTGCTAAACGTAACTCCATCTTAAAGCATCAGTCTCAGATGGAAAGCGCACCGTTCCTGGGCAATGACGAACGTCTGTTCTGGCAAAGAAGTGAAGACCGCAATCGGGGTACAGCCGCTTTGTATGACCAACTTGGTTTGGCATGTTATGAAGCAATGGAGGCCTTCGTAGAATACGTACCCCTATAATTTAAGAAACAACCTAACCTAATTTTATACTAACCTTTAACCAAAAAACCGAAAATCCCCGATGGATGTGATATCCCTCGGGGATTATTTTTAGATTTCCACTTATCTCAAACGATATCCGATAATCATCCTCACCACAGCTACCTGTTTCGAGAAACACACCCCCAACTACATTTCATAATTCATTAATCCCATAGCCAAACAAAGCAAAATCCCCCAGACAAGGGTCTTCGGGAAAAACCTCAGCCAAAGCCGCAGTAATAGTTCTCGCATTATTCAGCGTATAAGATTTACTTCGGGTCAGCTCCAATCTGAAAGCCATCTCACTGACATGCGTATCCAAAGGGATAATCAACTCACATGGAGAGAAATTCCTCCAGATTCCAAAATCCACTTCCGAATCGCGACGGATCATCCAGCGCAGGAACATATTCAATTTCTTTTGCGGCGCCTTATCCGACACTCCAAACAAACGGCAAAGACGTTGCATCGGAGTTCCATCCGTTTCGCAAAGAAGAGCATCCTCCATACTCTCATACCTATTATATATAGTATGCAGCCAATAAAACAATTGTGCCATCTTATTTTTTGAAACCGTCCGATAGAACGACTCCTCACCACAGAAATCTATTTTCCAGTTTCCAGACAACACATACTGCAAAGGTTGCCGATTCATTATAGAATCCAGTCGTTCTGCTGCCTTCAGTATCTGAGGGCGGGCTCCGAAACTAAGAAAAGCAGTCAAAAAAGCACTGATTTCAATATCCGCCTTAGAATGATAACGATGCGGAAACTGCACCGGATCAGAAGAAATGAAATCAGAGTTATGATACCGGGAAGCATATTTCCGCAAAAAATCAGCAACAGCCATCTGGCCCTCATGGGTTTGCCGTTCTGTAATATAAGATATAAATTGCTCTTGTTCTTTCTCTTGAGTCATAGATAAAACGTTTATAATTTGTACATAAAGGTGGATTGTGTCTTCAGAAATCAAATTCCATTCCTGATCCTTAACTTGTCCTTTCTATATTCTTTAGGTGAAATCCCTACATATTGCTTAAAATACTTTCCGAAGAAAGACTGAGTAGGAAAGTTCAGCTGGTTCGCAATCTCCTTGATACTCAAATCCGATCCTTCAAGCAATTGTTTCGCCTCGGTAATCACCATTTGCACAATCCATTGCAAAGCGCTATTCCCCGACTTCTCCTTAATGATCGTAGAAAAATAACGTGGAGTAATGTGCTGCATCTTCGCATAATAGGCAACATCACGCTCTTTCCTATACAAACGGAAAAGAGCCAGCATGAAATTCTGGAAGATCACATCCTTCTTATTCTGTGGCAAAGGCTGCATGGGTTGGTTAGCGAAATACATATTCAATATTTCATAGCAAAAAGTCTGTCCCATTGACTTAATCAACTCTAAAGTCAGGCGTTGTTGTTGCAAATTCACTTCCAGTACGTCCTCCGCCCCTATCCTTTCCTGCAAATTATCCAACAGATACTCCAAATGGATACGTTGCTTATCCGAAAGTGATATACAAGGATGCTTCCGCATAAAAAGCTGGTTTTCCACATTTATCACCCTATTGACGATAGGAATGATATAATCTAAATCCACTTCAACCATAATTCCTTCCGCATCCCCACTCTTATGAAGCAGATGCACCAAGGTAGAAGCCATGTAAATATACACATCACCGGGCTTTATCTGAAAATGCTTATCTTCCAGTGAAACCTCCACATTTCCTTTCCGGCAAAAGAAAAGGCCACATTTATTAAATGTCGAAATAATCTGTCCGTCTTTAAAAGTATGCGGATCACTGCTCGAAAGCACTGTAAACTGAAAAGGCATCTGTTGTCCGACCATCCATCTATCTCTTTTATTCATTCACTGCAAAATAAATACAAATCGCAAACTTTTCAGCTATATATCTACTAGAAAATATACAAATCGGACAATTTATCATTCATATCAACCTTTTCTATCCTCTTGCTTCGGGATAACTTTGCATCAGAAAACCAATAGCATGATATATGAAACAAATTTATCTTATTCTAACAGGTATTTCCTTGATTCTACTGAGTTCCTGCACACAGCGTACCCAGGAAGCCAAAGGCTATCAGACAGTAAAAATAGACACGATCGTTTCTGCCGACAAGCAAACTTTCCTGCAATTCCGGGAAAGGTAAAAGCCGCACAAGATATCAGCCTTGCCTTCCGGGTAAGCGGAACCATCAGCAAAATACATGTAAAAGACGGTACCCGTGTGCAGGAGGGACAATTACTGGCCGAACTGGACCCCACCGACTATCAAGTACAACTGGATGCTACTGAAGCAGAATACCAGCAAATAAAAGCGGAAGCGGAAAGAGTCATGGCCCTTTACAAAGACAACGGAACCACCCCCAACGCCAATGACAAAGCTGTATACGGACTCAAACAAATCACTGCCAAGTACAAACATCACAAAGACCAACTGGCTTATACACGGCTCTACGCCCCCTTCAACGGGTACGTACAAAAACGCCTGTTTGAAGCTCACGAAACCATCGGAGCCGGAATGCCCGTCCTATCCATGATCAGCAGCGGGACTCCCGAAGTAGAAATAAACCTTCCTGCGGCCGAATACATCCGCCGGGACCAGTTCGACAATTATCACTGTACGTTTGACATCTATCCGGGCGAAAGCCTATCCGCTGAAACTAATCAGCGTCACCCCGAAAGCCAATGCAAACCAATTATACACCATGCGCCTGCAAGTAGTACCCGGAACGCCGGCTGTTCCCTCTCCCGGAATGAACACCATGGTCACCATCTCTTACCGCACAGAACAGACGAACACTCTCTCTGTCCCTACCGGCGCCATCCTGCAAAAAGAAGGCAAAGCGTATGTATTCGTCTTCAACCCATCGGACAACACAGTGCACAAACAGGAAATATCCATGCTACGTTTACTGAACAACGGACACAGCCTCATCACTGCCGGACAGCTGAAACCGGGAGAGCTGATTGTATCCTCGGGAGTACATCACATCGAGGATGGAGAAACTGTAAAACCTTTACCACTTGTCACTAACACAAATATAGGAGGATTATTATAATGGATATCAGCAAATGGGCATTCCGTAACAGGAATCTGATTTATTTCCTGATAGCGGTTCTGCTGCTCGGCGGAGCCTACTCCTGCTATCAGATGAGCAAGCTGGAAGACCCCGAAATAAAAGTAAAGCTTGCCATGGTAGTCACCACCTATCCGGGTGCTTCCGCCCACCAGGTAGAACTGGAAGTAACGGACGTGCTCGAAAAGAACATCCGCACCATGGGCAACATAGACAATATAGAAAGTTATTCATACAACGACTTATCCCTGATACAGATAGAACTGCTGAGCACCGTGCCGGACGACGAAGTGGAACAATGCTGGGACATGCTGCGCCGCAAAGTAAGCGACGCCCACGCCCTGTTGCCCGAAGGAGCCACCACCCCGATAGTCAAGGATGATTTCGGAAACGTATATGGTATGTTCTATGCCCTGACAGGCGACGGACTGTCCGACCGTGAACTGTCCGACTATGCCGAACTGGTGAAACGGGAAGTGAACGAACTGGAAGGCGTGGACCGTGTGGAACTCTACGGCAAGCGTTCCGAATGTATCAACATCTCCCTGCTGCAAGACCGTATGGCGAACCTCGGTGTTAAACCTGCAGAAGTACTGGCAACCTTGAACGGACAGAACAAAACCACCTATACAGGATATTATGAAAATGGTGACAACCGTATCCGAGTCACAGTAAACGATAAATTCAAAACCGTAGAAGATATTGGAAAAATGCTGGTCCAGGGACATGATGACGACCAGCTTCGCCTGAGCGACATCGCCCGCATAGAAAAAGACTACGAGGATCCCACACGCAATGAAATGTTTTATGACCATGAACGTGCTCTCGGTATACTCATCGCCGCCTCCAGTGGCTCGGACATTATAAAAGTAGGCCATGCCGTAGAAAGCAAGTTAGAAGAACTCAAAACCAGACGTCTGCCCGCCGGAGTGGAATGCCACAAAATCTTCTATCAGCCCGAACGGGTAGGCAGCTCTTTGGGAACCTTTGTCATCAACCTGATAGAATCCGTCATCATCGTAGTACTGATACTGATGATAGCAATGGGATTCAAGAGCGGCCTTATCATAGGTATCAGCCTGATCATCACCGTATTCGGTTCTTTCCTGTTCCTTTATTCGGCAGGTGGAACGATGCAACGCGTATCATTGGCTGCTTTTGTACTGGCAATGGGCATGTTGGTAGACAATGCTATCGTCATCATAGACGGCATACTGGTAGACTTGAAAGCCGGAAAAAAACGAATGGAAGCCATGACCGCTATCGGGCGACAGACAGCTATGCCTCTTTTAGGAGCCACCTTGATAGCCATTATCGCCTTTCTACCTATCTACATGTCTCCCGACACCGCAGGAGTCTACACGCGCGACCTTTTCATCGTACTTGCCGTTTCCCTGTTGCTGAGCTGGGTATTGGCACTGATTCACGTACCGCTGATGGCCGACCGCAGACTACATCCTGCCATAGATACCGACAGTACCGGAAAGCGTGTGTACAAAGGTAAAATCTATGCCGGTCTCCGTTCGGCACTGCGGTTCGGTCTGACCCACCGGTGGAGTTTTGTATTCACCATGATTGGCCTGTTGCTACTTTCCGCTTTCGGCTATCCATATATGCGTCAGGGCTTTTTCCCCGACATGGTTTACGACCAGCTTTACATGGAATACAAACTGCCGGAAGGAAACAACCACACTCGTGTGGCACAAGATTTGAAAGAAATAGAAACCTATCTGAAAGGACGCAAGGAAATAACCCACGTCACCACCTCCATAGGCGGTACGCCCGGACGCTATAACCTGGTGCGGAGCGTTGCCAACCCATCGCTTTCGTATGGCGAACTGATTATCGATTTCACCTCACCGGAAACCTTGGTAGAACATATAGATGAAATCCAAGCTTACCTCTCCCAAGCCTATCCGGACGCATACATCAAATTGAAAAGATACAATCTGATGTTCAAGAAATATCCCATAGAAGCGCAATTCCTGGGCCCCGACCCTGCCGTTCTGCACCAACTGGCAGACAGCGCCCGTACCATCATGGAAAATACACCGGAAGTCTGCCTTATCACCACCGACTGGGAACCTCAGATTCCTGTACTGACCATCGAATATGACCAGCCGTCCGCCCGTGCCCTCGGCCTGAGCCGCAATGATGTCAGCCTTTCCCTGCTCACTGCTACCGGAGGAATTCCCATCGGCTCTTTCTACGAAGGCATCCACAAAAACAATATCTATCTGAAATGCCTTGACGAAAAAGGAGAACCCATAGAAGATTTAGGCAATGCACAAGTCTTCTCGTCACTGCCCTCGTTGAACGGACTGCTGAACGAAGAAACCATGGTGAAACTGAAAGCCGGCACGCTTTCGAAAGAAGATTTGGTGGAAAGCATCATGGGAAGTACTCCGCTGAAGCAAATCAGCAAAGGAATTGATATCCGATGGGAAGACCCGGTAGTTCCCCGTTACAACGGTCAGAGAAGCCAGCGTGTACAGTGTTCGCCCGCACCGGGCATAGAAACGGAAAAAGCACGTCTTGCCATTGCAGAACGCATAGAGAAGATACAACTACCCGAAGGATATTCACTGGTGTGGCAAGGTGAGAAGATAGCCAGCGACCAGTCCATGAAATACCTGTTCCAGAACTTCCCGTTGGCCATCATTCTGATGATTGCCATCCTGATAATGCTATTCAAGGACTACCGCAAGCCTATCATCATCTTCTGCTGTATCCCGATGATTTTTGTAGGAGTGGTAGCAGTGATGCTGCTCACGGGGAAGGTATTCAACTTCGTGGCCATCGTAGGAACCTTGGGCCTTATCGGCATGTTGATAAAGAACGGAATTGTACTGATGGATGAAATCACCCTTCAAATCAGTAAAGGGATAGAACCTGTTACCGCATTGATAGACAGTTCCCAAAGCCGTCTTCGTCCTGTTATGATGGCTTCGCTGACCACCATTCTGGGTATGATTCCCTTGCTGTCCGATGCCATGTTCGGCTCACTGGCGGCAGCTATCATGGGCGGATTGCTGTGCAGCACGCTGATTACGCTGCTCTTTATACCTATATTATACGCCTTGTTCTTCAAAATAAGAAACGATTGATTTATTTCACTGACATACAAAACCAAGAACAAATGAAAAAAACAATGATAATCCCCTTCTGTTTTCTGTTATGGCATCTTGTCGCCCCGGCACAGGCACAGGAAACACTGAGTTTGAAAGAATGCCGTGAAATGGCATTGAAATACAATAAGGAGATGGCGGCTTCTGTAAAACAAACAGAAAGCGCCCACTACACAGCCAAGAGTTACAAGGGGAACTTCTTCCCCAATCTGACAGCTAGTGGAACGGGACTTTACAGCAATGCCGACGGCAGTTATGGCATAGCCGGAGGCAACCTGCCCGTCTTTCTGCCCGACGCCACCGGACAGTTTAATCCGGGACAACCCTCAGGTTTCGCCTATTTTCCCGGTATCAACCTGGATTACAAGATAGGATGGGTCTACATGGGTGGCATACAATTAGAACAACCCCTCTATATGGGCGGTAAAATCCGCGCCGCCTACAAAATGTCCCTGTTAGGTAAAGAAATGGCACAGATGAACGAAACCCTGACCGCCACAGAAGTCATTCTGAAAACAGACCAGGCATACGCTCTGGTAGTGAAAGCGAAAGAGATGAAAACAGTGGCCGACACATACCATGCCGTATTGGCCGAATTGCAAAAGAACGTGGAGAGTGCCTACAAGCACGGACTGAAACCTCAGAACGATGTGCTGAAAGTGCAAGTGAAACTGAATGAAAGTGAACTGGGCATACGCAAAGCCGAGAATGCTCTCCGCCTGGCTACCATGAACCTCTGCCACCTGATAGGAAAACCGCTGACCACGGAGATCCTCATTTCCGGAGATTTCCCGGAAATAGAACAGGAAATGGAATTACAGGTACTGGATATCACCCGTCGTCCGGAATACGGTATACTGGACAAACAAGTGGCCATCGCCCGCCAACAAGTCAAGTTAAACCGCAGCGAACTGCTTCCCAAAGTAGGCATCAAAGGTTCATACGACTATGTACACGGTTTGGAACTGAACGAAAAGAATTTTCTGGATAATGCCAGTTTCTCTGTCCTGTTGAACGTAAGTATTCCCCTTTTCCATTTCGGCGAACGCAGCAACAAGGTACGTGCAGCCAAAGCCAAACTGGAACAAACCCGTCTGCAACAGCAAAATCTGAACGAGCAAATGCTACTGGAACTGACCCAGACCGCCAACAATCTGGACGAAGCGAAACTGGAAAGCGAACTTGCCGACCGTTCCCTGCGGCAGGCGGAAGAGAACCGACGCGTCAGCAAAAGCCAGTACGAAGTAGGGCTGGAAACTCTGTCAGACCATCTGGAAGCCCAAGCACTATGGCAACAGGCATACGAAACCCAAGTGGATGCCCGTTTCCAACTTTACCTGAACTATGTGGCTTATCTGAAAGCAGCCGGAACTTTACATGACAAACTGTAAAAGTCTCTACCCTGAGTTTTTGGTTCTTCTTCATTTTGGGGGCAAGTGATTTATTCATATCCCTTTATTCATCGGCTATTAGATTGTATTCGGGGATATATTATTCTCTATTTTCGAATATTCATTCGAATGTCTTTATTGGTCGAACTTTGGTAGTGAAGTGTTGCCCCCAAAATGAAGAAGAACCCCGAGTTTTAAAAAGTGCTACCACCCTTTCTTGTATAACCACCTTCCTTCTCTTTTTATTCCCAAACGGATAAAAAAACTAAACTTCGGGAACACCTTCCTGCTTGCGCAGCACATACACCGCATGAGAGTGCTTTCCCTCTTTGTCCAATCTCTTCTCTTCGTACCAACCCTTCAGCTCATAAGCAGCCGTGGTGCGCGCCATCCCCAAGCATTCCGAATAAACCAGACGTGTAATGGAACCGTGTTCCTTCAAATAAGCTTCCAGCAATTTCCAACGCTCCTCTTTAGTATACTTCTTCCCCGTAGGCAGGAAGCCGAACTCGGCACGAAGGATATCCGTATCCTGACGTACCCTCTTGACTAACTCCGGTACCGGACGGAAGTTCACTTTCTTTATCCTCACGGATGCCGCACGTATCTCTTTCCGGTCTGTCACCTCACGCGAAGACAAGGCAAGAGAGAACGTACCCAGTCCGTCCAGCCGCACATTTTTCCCTTGCCGCAAATGGGATACAACCATATCGGCCACCTCCTGTAGCACTCCCACCACACAGCCCACCGAATATGCGCTGTGCTTGGACAACTCCTTCACAATGTGATCGGTAGTAATCGTTTCCTTCACCACTACCGCCGGATAAAGCACCGGCTTGCCGTCCTTTTCCTTGAAAGGGTTGGCCTTGAAATCATATTTTATATCCATCATTAAAAGATTTGATCTGTATCCGTAAGCCCTTTCTGCTCTATGGTTAAGGGTTCTCTTCCTTTTGTATTCTATCTCCATAAGCTTTGGACTTAACTCCAAAGGCTATGGAGTTATCTCCAAAGCTTATGGAGTCAACTCCGCAACCTATGGAGATAGAACACATCTGGACAAAAGTACTTAATCTTTAGGGGAAAAAGGCTTAATATAACGGAAAAGATGGATTAAGGAGAAAAATAATCAGGTAGTTGGCCCTTTCTTAAAAAACAGAATGAATAAACAAAAGGATACGAAGTGATTTGATGTACACGGAAAGCAATGAAAACATTGTCTGATATAAACAGAACGGTTATAACCAATCATCTGAAAATATATTTGATATATATGAGTTAGAAAAAGAAGTCCTATGCGCAAAATCGACACTTGCAACAAAACTCTTACTGCCTTTTTGCCACATATCACTTTTTTATCGTATTTTTGTGTTGGCAACAAACTAATACCCATAATATACAGACTGATGAAAACCACCATTTTACTTGGCTTATTATTAACTCTTACAGCTTCATGCAAACACCATTCCAACCCCGTAACTACAGAAGAAAACTTCCACACCCAAGAAGCCAACCGTCTGGTAGCAAAAGCGGGAAACCTATGGTCTCCTTCTTTGGACAGCACTTTCTTCTTTAATAATGACAGTGAACATATCTCTATAAACGACAAGGAAATATGGGCCAAACTGGACAGCGCGTTAGCCATTGACCCTACCAATATAAAAGTGTATGTGGGAAGAATCAGTTATTTATCAGCGTGCAAAAAGTACCGTGAGATTCTGTCTGTACTCCGGCAAGCCGAAAAACAATCCACCCTCAGTGCCGACTTATGGTCAATGAAAGCGATGTTTGAAGATTATTTCGGAGACAGCCTTACCGCCCAAAAAAATTATCGGTCTGCCGATTCCGCCTATGCCATCCTCATAAAAGAATATGCTACAGACAGCCTCAAGTATGCCAGTTTCCGCATTAACCGCGCACTGAACATGGCATTGATGACTGATAATATTGCGGTTCTTAAAGAAGAGGTGGAACTCGCTAAAAAGATATTTCCTGAGACATGGAAAGGACTTGACACGAATGTTTACGGGAAAAACAAAAAAGACTTTTTCGACAAATGCTTTAACGTCCGCAAAAAGTAATCCTGCCTGCTACATTAAGAAAATTACTAAATCATTGCATTTGAAAGAACAGACCTGTAATACCTACTTTCAATACAAAGATTTTTATAGCACAAAGGTGTAACTTTCTCCCCTTTCTGCCGACTAACCTTTGGAATCTTGCTTTATGTTTTGGCTCTAAACTTTATCGGAATTATAAAACTGGAAAAAAATAAAGAATGTACTCCAATACAAAAAGTTATTTCATTGGGGCTATATTACAGGATACCCAATTGTTACCATATTCCTCGGTGTATTTTTTTATAATTACCATCAATGGTGGATGGTATTGACCATATCTATCTTGATGCTGATGGCTATTCTGACTGACTATTTCCTCTTCCATTATGTATCTGACAGAATTAAAGAGCTGACACGGGTGAACAAAGAGTTGGCAGAACTGAAAGAGGAGCATAAAGAATAATTTTTCACTCCATTATGAGGGTACTTAACCGGATATTTTATTCCTTTGTACCCTCAACTAGAATAAAAAAGCACTTTATGTTTCAGCTGTATCTGCTGCTTCGTTTAAAAAATTTTGGAAGGATAGTCATAGAACTGGGCATCTTCAGAATAGTCTTCCTTACCATCTTAACGGTGGCTGCCATCATGATATTGTTCTTGGCAGAAAACCGTTTCGTCATTCCTGTGGTATGCGTTCTCTTATTGGCCAGCTATCATAATTATAGAAAAGATAAAGAGTTTCTACACACTTTAACGTCCCATCTTCCAGTCTTCCTGATCAAAGAGTATACTTTAATCACATTGCCATTTGCGGGAATGGAAATGATAAAAGGGCGATTTACAGAAGCTATCGGTTTATGGCTGTTCGCCACGTTATTGCCTTTCCTGAAAGAAATTAAGCTGGAACACAAACCTATCCGCTTACCTTTTCTCTACAAAGGAAGTTATGAATATATACGGATGTTCCGCCAATCTTTCTGGATATATGCCCTACTCTTGCTTTTTTCCATAGCAGGAACCGTACACGGAAATATAAAAATAGACAAAGTGTGTGTCGTTCTATGGGGATTGATACAGGCGTCAGGCTATCTGCAACCAATGGACACCGGATATCTTCTTCATTTCAAAAATTTCAAGACTTTATGCCGTTTCCAATCGAAAAGTATCGCATGGAATGTTTTCATCACCTCCATTCCTTTCGGCTTAGCACTTATAGCATCTACCTATGACCAAGATGAAATCCTCTTTTTCTTATCTTATTATATCGCCACCTTGATTTATGCCATTGGCATCAGTATGTTGCGCCATATCATCCCATCCCCCCTATTGCTGTTTATTGTGCAATTAAGTATATTGATGCCTTTTTATTTAGGTTCTCTTTTTGTTCCGTTTCTTTTAATACCCGGCATGGCTCTTACCACATTGTTGACCTGCCAGACACGCAAACATTTAAAAAGATTACTATGATAGAAGTGAATGATTTACATAAAAAATTCGGTAAAGTCAAAGTATTAAACGGGATTCATTTAGAATATCACCCTGGAAAAATATATGGTTTGGTGGGTGAGAATGGTGCCGGAAAGACTACTTTATTCAACTGCATGACGGGAATCTATAATTATACCGGAAGCATAACCAAAAGCAAAACTTTAAAAGCAGGTTATCTGTCTGCATCCAACTTCTTTTATTCCCAAATCACGGGTCTTGAATACTTGGAATTCTGTATGAAGGCCAAAGGTCTGCCGGTCAGTACACTCACCATTCAACATTTAAATGAAATTTTCCAACTGCCCCTTGACAGGTATGCTGCCGAATATTCTACCGGAATGAAAAAGAAACTGGGATTTATGGCATTATTATTGCAAGAAAATGACGTATTTATTCTTGACGAGCCGTTCAATGGGGTGGACTTGAAGGGGTGTATCCTGATGAAAAGACTCATCCGGCAACTGAAAGCAAAAGAAAAGACGGTGATAATTTCATCACATCTCATTGCCTCGTTAAGGGAAATATGTGATATTATCCACTATCTGAATGAAGGGGTTATCTACAAAGAATACCATGAAGAAACAACAGAAGAGATAGAAGAGGATATATTATGCAACACTAAAAAGATACAGTCCACCTCATACTTTCAGTAAAACACACAGCACTGTCCTTACATGAAAGCTACAAGTTTAACTCCATCCCAATTCTTTTTCACCACTGATATTGCACAGATACCATAAATTCGCGAGGACGAAGTTTTACCCAAGAAGTATAACTCTGCACAGCAGAATAAAGAGTATAACGATATTGTTCCTTATTAAACAGATGCATAGCAGAAGCGGTAAACCTCCATTTTCCGGATTTATGTATCAATGAAACATCTGCAAGCCAAGTATTCAGATGCTGGTCCTTGCTTAAATCATTATAAAAATGCTCTCCGGATAACCGGAAGTCCGTATCATGAAATCCCAAACTGAGAGTCAGCCGTTGAGCTACATCCCACAAAGGGTCTAAACGGGTATCCTTTCCTATTCCGGAACCCCCACAACTGACCGTCGCTTTGTATTCAACCTCAAAAAGTGCAGAAGGGGCCCACACAATTTTAGGTTCGACGCGCAGATAGTCATACCTGTAATTCTGAACGATATTTTCATTCAACTGTTTACCTTCATTGCGTGCTAAAGTCAGTTCCAGAGAAGTCTTCAAATTCCAGTCATATACCCCTTTCGACCCTATGGTATTCAAGGCGTAACTATAAGAGGAATGATTTCTTTCCACAGACGAAAGATAAAAATTACCGTCCTTATAATTACGTTCTGCCATCAGATTATAACGATTGTGGGAATAGGAAGCTGATAAAGTCCAGAAAAATTCCTTGACAGTATTTTTGTATTCCAGATAGCAGGTATAAAGTTGCCGGACGGTTACAGCTACTTTTCCCGTGTGTTTCACCACAGTACGATAATCTTCACGATAATGGAAAGGATAGATATCCTGTATTCCTCCTTCACTCTCGTCCAGGCTGCCTGATAAGGACATTTTCCAACGGGGACTAAACTTATAGCGAAAATAAAGGGAGGGAGCGGCATAAAAACGGGAATAAGATTGCTTTGGAAGACGATTCCACCAGACAGTGGCAGCAGCGGTGAGTAAAAAATCAGTCCTCTCCCATTCTATACGGGGAATAGTATAGAAGGAATAACGAGGAGCAGAGTAACTATTCTCCTGTCTCACCGAAGAAAGTTCGCCACGAAAACCACCTGTAAGCTGGTAATTCACTCCATTCTTTTTCCGCATCCCATAAAGGGCATTATCCGTGTAGGCATTGTCGATGTTCATTTCTTCATATTCCGATAGGGATAGATTCATATGTCTGTCCGGTGACAGTTCGATATGTGTTTTCGTTGATGTTATCAGGCAAATTCAATTCGTCCCTACGGTGGATGCAGGTGGCAATCAGTCTGTTATCGGCAGATGACACGGGCAGGTTGCGGTGAATCACTGTCAGTAAAGCAGGAAGATGGGTGTAACGGATATACGACCGGATTCCCCAGGTGTATTTTTCTTTGGTGTAAAGTTGGTTGAAATAATTCTTCAATTCCCATTGTGAATTCTTTATCTTTTGGAAAATAACATTATCACCCGTTATATCCGAAACTCCTGATTTCCATGTTCCTGCAAACGAAAAATTCTCACGAGTGTACCGACTTGCAGCATTATCTTCATAATTTACTTCACCATTCAGACAATCGGTTTTTAAACGGTCATGCCGGTTGGTAGCCGTATGCACCGTATCTTGTGCAAAATAATAGATTTCCTCACTTCCATATTGCCGGGTTGTGCGGTCATGGATATACCCTAACTGAAATCGTAATTGCTTTTCTTCATCCAATCGGTACAGGCGGTTGGCAGAAGCTGTATGCGTTTCATTGAATAACAGCCTTTTTTGCGACAAGGGCATGGCCGGTTCGGGTAAAGGAAGAAAAATGGGAGGATTGCTGTCCGTCACCCGGTCAAAGCCATTGCCGGATGCCAGTTTCTGTTGGTCGGAAAACAGATTCCGGCCTATATTATTTGCCTTGTAAGTATAGACAGTCTGCCGGTTACGACTCAATTGCAGTACATTGAACGAAGCGTCGTAAAGTGCCTTTCTCTCCATAACCTCCCCCTGCCATAACGGTATAAATCCATTGGGAACGGACTTCGGGTTTCAATTTCAAATTCAAGGCAACGTCATCCGTAAAGGTCTTGCCACGCAAGGACTTAATGGGTTGGTGTCCTTCAATGACCTCCGCTGCCTGTACGGCATCCGCTTTCAGATTATTATTAATTTGATTATAACGACCGCCACTCACATCCATACCTTCCACATAGAGATTACTGATCACTTTTCCATTATATTTTATAGTTCCATTCTCTTCCACATTGATGCCGGGAAGTTTTTTCAACACATCACTTACATTCCGATCTTTGGAAGATGTAAAACGGGTGAGGTCATATTTCAAGGTATCCTGCCTTCCCCATACGCGCCCCGGACGAATCTGTACTTCTTTCAGCAAGACAGTTTCCTGCTCCAGTTCGATAGTTAACGGACGACTGATAAGTACCGGTATGGTCTTTTTCCTGTAACCCATATAAAATACCGTTATTGTCCTGTCTTTCAAGGATGAAGAGGAAAGTTGAAAACGTCCGTCAGCATCTGTCAAAGTATAGTTGATGATATTGCCATCCCCTCCCTGTTGCAAAGTGACGGTAGCGGATTCCAAAGGCTGACGGGTAACTTTGTCCGTTACCCGTCCCTTTATCGTGTTTTGTGCGTTTGTGTGAATATGAAGCAAAAAGCTCAACAAAGAGAGAATGATTGCTGTTTTCATCTTGTTATTTTTCAGATAATTCTATCGGATTATAAGGTAACTCAAAGTTTTTCAACGTGTTACCTTGCTCATCTTTTACCGTCAATTTTACATTGGGGGCTGTAGAAGTGATAAAGCCTACCGGGTCCTTGGCATAACGCTCATATACCTTATTCAAATCTCTACGACTGATGGATTCAAAACCTTTTCCATTGAAAAGAAGTGGTTTCGGTCCACGGAATTGCTCGATACCTGTACATTCAAATGAATAATGTCGGCGGTCATCCTCAGCCTTTATGATGAGACCTGGCAATCCACAAAGTTTCCAAGGCCCTTCACTTACAGGAATTTCCATCGTGAACCATGCCGTATAACTTCTTCCCCGGAAGTGACCAGTTGCTTTCCGGCAATGATAAGTCAGAATAGTAGCCGTATCGGGTAATAAGGTCCATACCGGTTTTTCATTCTTTTCCTCGCAACGGAAATTACTGGTAGCCAACCGGTCAAGCGTTGTCACCTTTCCCGTAGGATAGTTCTTATAAATCCGATATGTAATACGCCCGTTTCCATAAGCCTTGGCATGTTGCTGCAAGACATCTTGGGACACTTTATTAGCATAGTCGGCGATCAAAGTAGAATCCCGAAGATAAGTAGTGTAACTATAAAATTGCGAACATTTCTTTCCCACTTCCAGCATCATCGTTTCCGAATTGGGCTGACGGTCGGCCTTAGTTGTGTCCTCTACCATCTTCAACTCATACTGGGCACGGAAAACCAATTCATCTATGGGTTCGCTTTTCTTCACATCATCCATAGCGAGAATGGTTATCTGCGCCGTAGCCGGCAATGCCATGATTGCCAAAATAACAGGTTTGCCAGTTTCTTTTTCATAATCCGAATTGTTTTTAAGTGATGAATTTTATACTGCAAAGCTAGATCCTTCTCTCCTTCCCGATACCACAAAATTATTACTGAAATATTACGCCGATGAAAATACAACCCTCGTGTACATTGCATATCTAAGGATAGCCCGTACCTTTGCTTTAACGAAAAAAAGAAAAGATGGAAAAAAGAATAAAAACAGTATGGATACTGACTATCATTACAGCTATACTGATAATAGGCGGTCAAGGCTATTGGCTTCACCACCAATATTGCTATTCAACGAGAACGTTCATGCAGGAACTGCATAAACAAATACTGCAACTGGAAAAAGAAGAAATGAATACACGCTATGACAAACGGACTAACAACCACAAATATACACTGAGCTACAAAATAGAAATGCCGGATTCGGTGAACCAAAACGGCAAAACAACCTGTGTCATTAGTTTTTATAGACAAAAAAGTGAAATTAATAATCTGGATTCATTGATAAAACAGAATGCATTGTTGAATGAGGAAAGTGTTATAGTCCGCGACAGTTTTCGGGTAGAGAACATTTCCAATGAAATTCTATTTGATGCAGCCACACGTTATGGAGCCGAGATGACCCACCCCTTTCGATCTGAAATTTTTGATTCACTATTACAAGCCAACCAGATAAAACTGACAAATATCAGACTGATGCAGACTGATTCTATCCTGTGGCATGGAAGCTATACCTCTTCCACCCGATTGTTCAAACCTGAAATGTATATTGTTTATCCTTATAACCCTTTACTTAAACAAGCATTGACGGCATCCATACAGATACCTTTCCCCTCCCTTCTCCAACAAATGGCATGGCAGCTGTTGGGTAGCCTGATATTAGTTCTGCTCTTGGTATTCTGCCTTATCTACCAGATCAAGACCATTTTGAAACAACGGAAAATAGACGAAATGAGAAAAAGCTTTGTAAATACCATGATACATGAACTGAAACGCCCCGTACAAACCTTGAAAATGTGTATTGCCTTTCTCAACAACAAGTCCATGCGTACAGACGAAAAGAGCAATGGATGAAGTAGTAAAGGATTCCATGTTTGAACTGGACAATCTTTCTGCCTACCTAGCCAAAGTAAGGGATATGACACGGGCTGACTATGAACACACGCCTCTCCACATCCGTACTTTTGATTTACGGGAAACCGTAAATAAATTAATCCGGCTTACCAATATACCTGCCGATAAACAGGTTACGGTTCATCCGCTACTATAAAATGGAATCCACTTTGGTCATCGCCGACCCGGTACATATTGCCAACATCATCAGCAACCTGATAGAGAACGCCATCAAGTACTCCGGTAAAGAAGTCCGGATTGATTTATCCTGTATACAGAAAGGACACACCCTTACTATACAAATAACAGATAACGGAATTGGAATTCCGCCAGCAGAGCAAAGCAAGGTTTTTGATAAGTTTTATCGCGGCAGCCATATACCAGACCGAAATATACCGGGTATCGGACTAGGGCTAAGTTACGTAAAACTTCTCACCGAAGCACACCACGGATACGTATCCTTGACCAGCCAGCCGGGTAAAGGAACGACTTTCAGTATTGTATTACCTCAATAATCATTTCAACAATTCATATAAGATGAAAACAATCAAAATACTTTTCGCAGATGATGATTTAAAATACTCCATGCTCTTAAAACGTTTTTTGGAAGCAGAAGGCTATGAAGTTACTTACGCAGGGAACGGAAACATTGCTTTACAGCAATTTCCCTTAATAAAGCCCGATTTGGTATTGCTTGATATCAATATGCCCGAACTGAACGGCTTTGAGGTAGCGGCAAAAATACGGAAACAAAATCATCAGGTACTTATTTTCTTTCTTTCAGACCGTAGCGATAAAGCCGACCGTCTGAAAGGTTTTGATCTGCAGGCCAATGATTATCTAGCAAAGCCTTTTTATCCCGAAGAGCTGTTGGCACGTATCCGTGAACGGTTTCAATGTGTAGACAACAGAATTGAAACAGAAAGCTATACATTCGGGAAAAGTACATTCAACTATACCACCAATGAAATAAGGACAGGAAATAACAAGGTACTGATTACTTCCCGACAGGCTGAGATACTCCGAATATTAGCTAAAAACCTCCATGTTCCCGTAGATCGGGAAATACTGTTGAAACATGTATGGGGAGCTTCATCCTATGCCAATTCGCTGGCATTGAATGTACAAATAACCTATTTACGAAAAGCGTTGCGCAATGACTCCAGTGTGAAGATAGAATCACTGATGAAGAAAGGATATGTGTTACACATAGAAAAAGGATAAGAAAACTCTTTATAGTTTGCCTTTCTGAATGAAATGAAGAATGACGAACTATAAAGAGTTCAAATTGCCGAAAGCACTCTTTTTTATAATGTATAAGTTCCTTCGACCAGCTTGCCCATCGCCCATACGGCACGGATATTCAAATCCTGGTCAAGAATCAAGATATCGGCATCTTTTCCTTTCTGCAAGGAACCTTTACGGTCATATACTCCCATAAATTTCGAAGGAGTTTCGGAAGCCATACGGACAGCATCCTCCAAAGGAATTTCCGCCTTCTGCACCAAGGTACGGATCAAACGGTCCATGGTAGCCACACTGCCTGCCAATGCTGAACGGTCTGCCAGTTTGCACACACCATCCTCTATGATGACACGAGGATCGAAAGCCACGTTACTGTCACTGACCGCACATGCCAAAGCATCTGTAATGACACAAGCACGTTCTACACCCTTTATCTTATAAACCAACCGTAAAATGGTAGGTGGTACATGAATGCCATCGGCCACCACTTCCACATTCATATCGTCTATCAGATAAATACTCTCTACTGTTCCTTCATATTTATACTCACGACGCTTGTGAAAACCGGGCATTGCATTATAGAAATGCGTGGCCAGCGTATAACCTGAATCCCATGCAGAACGAATGTCTTCATATTCAGCCTGAGTATGGGCCACAGATGCCACAATCCCTTTTCCCGTAATGTATTTTCCGAACTGCATAGCCCCCGGCAATTCGGGAGCTGCATCCCAACGCTTGATACAATTCCATTTCTCTACAATAGGAATATACTCATTAGGGTCCGGATCTTTAATATTCTCAGGCATTTGTCCACCGGCCATCTTGATGTTCAGATAATGACCTTCCAGGTGCAATCCCAATACCGGACTGTCCGGTTCCGCCATCAACTTGGTACAAGTTTCGGCAGCCGCCTCAATCATCGGTACGGTAGAAGAAGACAATGTTGGAAAAATACTGGTAGTACCATGTTTCATGTGAGCATTAATGGCTGTACGGAAAGCCTCTTCCGTACCTTCCATAAAATCACCGCCACCACCACCATGACAATGGATTTCCACACCACCGGGAACAACATACATACCTTTAGCGTCAATCAGCTCGGCTCCGATAACAGCTAAATCACAATTGGTAACTTCTAAAATCTTATTGTCGCGCATAAGGACAGACCCGTCCTTCAACCAGCCCTGTGGGGTAAGAATCTTTGCGTTAATGATTTGGGTCAACATGATACTATGATAAGTTAGGATTTTTAATTGGCATATTAAATTCGCCAACAAAAATAGCAACTTTTTCACTTTCTGAAACAGATTTCCCCAATTATTTTCTAACTTTTTTAATAAATAAGCCCCGCTTAATAAAATCAAGCGGGGCACAGATAGTGGAAATTGAAACAAATCTTTTTACTTACTTATTAAAACTAGCCTACCTGATTTAAGTCCTTTACCTGTTGCGGTCAGTGTAATTTCTCCCGGTTTATCGGTGCTTTGCACAACAGCAGTCATCATTCCGTTAAACACTTTCATTTGCGGAACATGGAAAAGTTCCAATGAAGTGGGGTCTCCGTTTGCACCGGCACGATAGGTTCCCGCACCTTTTACAGCATACTTGATGAGATGCTGTGCGCATCGGGACAAAGGTTACCTTCTTTATCCACCACTCTCACCTGTGACAAATGACAAAGTCCTTGCCATCAGCCTTTATTTCATTGCGATCTGCAACCAATTCTATATGGTCGGGCTTACCTGCCGTATGGATTTCCTTTTCGGCTACAGCATCTCCTTTCTCATTGTATGCAACCACTTTCACGGTTCCCGGCTCATACTTTGTATCCATCCACATCAAACGGTAGCGTTTCTGGACGCTTGAAATCTGCTATGGAAGCAGAATCCGCACTATTTTCAGCCGTTACAGTCAAATCCTTGGTACGCTTACCCTGGCTCTTGCCATTGATAAACACTTCTGCAGACGGATAATTGGTATAGACAAAGATCGGGGTCACTTCTCCTTCACGTCCCGGCCATGTCCAATGAGGAAGGATGTGCAGTGTCTCTTCATCTTTGTTCCAATGGCTGCGGTACAAATAGTAACGGTCTTTGGGCAATCCGGCCAAGTCGATTATACCGAACAAAGAAGAATGGCTGGGCCAGTCAGTATAATAAGGAGTCGGTTCGCCCAGATAATCGAAGCCCGTCCATACGAACTCTCCGATCCCCCATGCGTTATCCTCGTGCCAAATCCAGTCGTCTTCCGGCAAATTGGACCAACCACAATGTTCCACATCGTAAGAAGAAGACTGATGATCGTCATATTTCTTCATAGCCTGACGGACAACGGGGAATTTATAGACACCACGCGAACTTACTGTAGAAGCTGTTTCACTACCTAAAATAATCTGCTGAGGCAACTTCTTATAGTTTTCAGGATATTTATGGGGACGATAATTGAAACCGGCCACATCCATAACGGCAGCCATATTATTGTTTACCACGGCATCGGGCGCATCCATACCTTGTGTTACAGGGCGGGTGGGGTCTTCACGATGGCAAATATCCTGCAACATACGCGAGATTTTCGGACCGTTACTGCCGCTCCACTGATCAGGTACTTCATTACCTGTACACCACATCACAATACTTGGGTTATTACGATAGTGACGAATCAGATTCGTCAAATCCTTATCCACCCATTCATCAAATACTTTATGATATCCATTGGCCATCTTTGCCGATTTCCATTCGTCAAAGGATTCCGCCATCACCATCATACCCATCTCGTCACAAGCCTCCACCAGTTCGGGAGCCGGCATATTATGAGAAGTACGGATTGCATTACAGCCCATATCTTTCAGAATACGAATCTGACGACGGATAGCGGCATCATTTACAGCACCTCCCAACGGGCCTAAGTCATGATGGTTACATACTCCTTTGAATTTGGTCAATTTTCCATTCAGAAAGAAACCCTTGTCGGGGATAATCTCCAAGGTACGGATACCAAAACGAGTGGTATATTCGTCTTTCAAGGTATTCCCTTCATATACTTTGGATTCAGCCATATAAAGAACCGGAGTTTCAGGACTCCATAACTCAGGATTGGCTACTGCAAACTCCTGTTCAAACAAAGTATTGTCAAAAACACTTAACTTGTTTTCCCCGGTAGCAACCACTTTGCCGTTTTTATCCTTAATCTGCGTCACAATACGGTAATTATCCTTATTGGCTCCTTCGGGACTAACCAAAGAAGTTTTCAAAGACACTTTTGCATATTTGTCTGTCACCACGGGAGTGGTAGCATACGTCCCCCATGTCGGGATATGCGCATCTTCATTGATTACCAGATGAACATTGCGGTACAAACCGGCCCCCGGATACCAACGTGATGATTCAGGCTCGTTTTCCAAACGGACTGCCAGCTCGTTCTTCTCACCCGGTTTCAGATAAGGGGTCGCATCCACATAAAAGGAATTATAACCGTATGGCCAATAGCCTGCCTCCTGCCCGTTCACATAGACACGGGCATGGCTCATTGCTCCGTCAAATATCAAAGTAGCCTTCTTGCCTTTTTCAAAACCGGGAGCATCAAAGTTCAGGCGATACCATCCGGTTCCTACAAATGGAAGACCTCCGGTACGGCCGGCATGTTCCAAAGCCTCTGTCTGTCCATCCTGAGTGATAGCCATTTCCTGCTTGTCGTTATTGATACTGAACGGACCATAAATCGCCCAATCATGAGGAACGGTGACGTTCTGCCATTTACTGTCATTATAACCGGGATTGGCAAATTCCGCATTATCTTCACGCGTAAATTTCCACCCTTTTTCGAAAGTCTGCTCTGTACGTACCTGCGCTTGCATAAAAGCAAAACAACAAACAGCTCCTAACGCAGCACACAAAAATCGTTTCGTATTCATAGTTATTTCTTATTAGGATTTTCTGTTACTATAAAAGTAATTTCACCTGCCTTGATCAAATCATCATGCGAAATCAAATATTTATTAAGTTTCTTATTGCCCAGTCTGATTTCCTTTATATA